>Ga0268276_1000102_pt1 | contig 97334 bp, 94 predicted proteins | sample saktaG_4_FD_190145 | JGI IMG/M metagenome (GOLD analysis project Ga0268276, IMG submission 190145) | Saline water microbial communities from Sakinaw Lake, British Columbia, Canada - sak_2010_1_5_45m | ecosystem: Environmental > Aquatic > Non-marine Saline and Alkaline > Saline ... | reverse complement strand
AGAGCCGCAACAGGCGTTGTAGCTAATGCTGGAGACTATGATTTGATTGGCTCCGCAATGGAAGTTACAACTGCAACAAGCACTGTAAAAGAAGTTACAGCAGCAGCACCTGTCGTTGAAGAACCAGAAGTAACTGAATAAAAAGGCTAAAACCTTTTTTATTTTTTCTTTTTTTTATTAATTCTTTGAATTCAAAATTACTTTATAAAAAATTAGTTCTTTGTTTTTCAATAAGGTTAAGGAAAGAAAAGCAGGAATAAATTTTTTTTATCTTTAAATTCAACTAGTTTTTAGTTGTTTATAAAGTATGAAATACTTTATTAACTAAAGAAAATTTCACAATTTTAATAATTTATGAAATTTTCTTGTTAGAATATACAATTTCTAAACCATTACGGTTCTTTGGAACCGTAAAGTTTAAATAATAGTACACTTCAACTATACTAAAATAAAAATGGCAATTCCAAGCAAAGAAGAAAAAATACTGGAATTATTCCTGCAAAGCAGCTCTCTTAAGCTTTGGCGCTTTGAAGAGATAGTCAGAAAAACAAAAATGGCGAGAAATAGTGTAAATAAATGGCTAATTAGGTTTCAAAAGGAAGGTATTATCAAAAAAATAAAGAAAAAGAATAAGTTTCCTTATTTTGTAAGTGATTTTCATAACCCAAGATTTAAGGCTAAAAAAAGGCTCTATGCATTAAATAAATTTTACCAAACTGGTTTTTTACCTCATTTGATGAACTTAAAAAAAGCAAAAACAGTAGTTATCTTTGGAAGTTTTTCAAGAGCAGACTGGTATAAGGGCAGTGATATAGACCTTTTTGTTTTTGGAAGCTCCGAAGGATTCGACAAATTTAAATTCCAATCAAAACTAAAAAGAGAAATTGAAGTTTATGAATATTCAGGCGTAAAAGAAATTAAGAAGATCAGCTCAGGTTTGATAAAAAATGTGATTAATGGTTATGTTGTTAAAGGCAGAATTCAAGATTTTGCGGAGGTTAGCTAAATGAAAATAAAGATAGAAGATTTAGGAGAAACATATGAAGACTGCACAGATAAGAACATCATCAAAGAAAAAGATGATGTAGATATTGAATTGATTAAATCATTAATGGATTCAGCAGGAAGGGCTAAAGCCAGGATTAAAAAAGATAAAATAGCTTATGAAGAAGAGACCAAAGATTGGACTTTTTTGTTTAGGGATAGGTATGAAATTTTGAGAACACTGATAGATGCATTCTTACTTTTTGATAAGATAAAGGCAGACAACCACCAATGTAGCAATGCTTACCTTTGCACTAAGCATTCTGAATTGGAATTTGACTGGAATATTCTCGAAGCAATGAGGATATTAAGAAATGGCATTAATTATGAAGGGAAAGCTGTCGATTTAGATAAATGGAATAAGTTTAAACTGCAATTTGCTGTTTATACAAGTACTTTAACAAAAGAAATAGAGAAGAAGTTAAAAACATTTTGAGATAATAACTCCAATTTTAAGAATTCCTTGAATCTTTATGATCTTCCATAAGATTGTAAAGTTAATTTAATGATATTACAAATCTTCCTATTTTGTTGTACGAACAAACAGCGTTTAACCATAAACAGTTTTAACAATCTTATACTTGATATTAAACCTTTCAAAAACTTGTTCTATTTCCTTAAACATATTTTTCTTTACTAATAACCCGCCCTTGCCGGAATCCAAAATAGAAACACCATCAATCAAGCCTTTATACCCTTTACGCCCATGCAAGGCTCTTGAAAACATTACTCTGCTAATTTTATCAATAGGGGACGTATCAAACCTGTAAAGCCTTATAGCGCCTAACCCCAATTGCTTTTTGTCTATAAACCAGAACCCTTTACTAAAAAGTATTTTTCCTTCTTCAAACATCTTACAAAGCAGGGTTTGATCTTCCTGTTTAATCTCCTTTGTTTGATATTCTGGATGTATTTTGACCCTATGCTTGATGTTGATATCCTCAATTATCTTATTTATTCCGCTTTCAGCTTTAGCATATTCCAGTATTATCAAGATATCTATGTCGGAATGCCTTATGGAATAATCTCCTCTTGCAACAGAGCCATACAATATTACTGCTGCTATCTCTTTTACTTTTAGCAGCCTTTTTTTAATTTCAATAACTGTTTTTTCTACTTTATTCATATTCTTTCGACTGCCTTAACAGCAAATAATTTAACTCTCAAATATATTTTGCCATTAAGCCCCCTATATGCCACTTTATTTCTTAGGTCTCTGTCAACATCATTATAAAGCTTGTAAAGCTCGTCATCAAATAAATCGGGATTTTCTGCCATGTTCCTGTTTCTATTTTCATGGTTAAATGAATGGATATCCTTGCCCCCAAATATAGCTTCTATTGCATTAATTCCTGCATAAAAATAATTTTGGGACGCTACTGTCCTAAAGGCAATTTTTTTATTTTCGTCTTTTTCATCTGCCATTTTTTTATCATAATCATTAGCTGCATTAAGATGTTCTTTGGCAGCTGTAATATGGATTTCTTTCTTCATATATTCCACCTCATTTGGTTAATTGGTTAACTGATAATTCTTAAAAACACTAATTAGTTAATTAGTTAACCAGCAGTTTAATATAAATCTTTCGTTTTTAATGGCACTTTATGCTATTTCTTAACCCTTAGTATACCAACACTCTCATCCTCATAAACCAGCTCAAAATCATCGCCATACTTCACAATATACTCAAATAGCTTAACATCCTGCTTTACCTTTCCAACAAACGCATAATCTGCATTGTAATCTTCTTTTATTATATTGTAGCCAGGATCCTTTCCTTGCAGTACACCCATATATCTATCAAACTTATCTTTATCATAAAGATAGGAGTAAGTAAGGTCAACTCCATGTGTATACCTAAGCTCTGAATCATAGAAGAACAGGTAATTAAAGGTATACCCATTTATGAATACCTTAGAGCCTTTAGGGACATTCTCTTTGAGCCATTCCGCACCCTCTTTGTACCATGGCAGAAAATGGTTGTTTTTTATCATTGTATTAAGGCTTATCAGGCTAAAAACAGCTATTATAATGAGAATGGCTGAGAATACATATTTTATGGCCTTTTTGTCATTTAGTTTAGCAGTGTAATCATTCAGAGAGAAGGCTGCAAAAAGTATTGTGAAAGGAGCAAAATATTCCTGCATTCTCCTTGTTTTTAGCATGCCGGCAAAGAATATTATAGAAAGAGCAAGAAAAACTAGGGATTTTTTGTCCAGCTTCATCCTTTTAATGGCCAAGATAAGCCCAATAATAAGGAGCCCGAACAAGATATAATTGAACTTAAGCAATTCCAGAAATCCCCATGGCTTCCATTCGGCATTATACAAATTTGCCGCTAAGTTTACTTTGAATAGCTGGGTAAACAATAAGCTTATATTGCCTGGAAAATATGGGTTTACAGCCAATGCCAGCAAAATTCCTATCAAGGGATATACCAAAACCTTCAAATCCATCTTCTTTGTTATTAGCAGGCTGATTACAAAATAAACCCCAATAACCAGCAATTGGAATACAAACACCACATACAGCCATGTAAAAAGCAATGATGTTATAAGCAAGGATTTATACATCTTTTTCTGCATAAAATAAAATGTTAGCATCAAGGACAATATAGCAAGAGGCATCTGCTTGGGCAGAAGAAACCTGTACATCAGGTTTACCGACGATACAGCATATAATGAAACCCAGAACAGCGCATAGTTTATATTATTCTTCTTAAGATACCAATAGAAAAAGGTAAAAGCCAGAGTCGAAAACAGTATAGAAGCTATCTTTGCGCCAAGCATCAGCCCAAAAAACGTGAATGGAACCAATATAATCCTGAATAACACCTGCAAATCTGCATAGCTCGTCGACAAAATAGATTCTGTTGTGTAAGGAAACTCTTTAATAAATCCCTCCTCTTTTATAATGTCAGCCATCTTAATATTCATCCAGCCATCAAAGCCGATTATTTCATTAACCCTGAACTGCATGAAAGAGATGACAACCAGAAATAGGATAAAAACTAAGAATAAGCCTTTATTCCTTTTTAAGAGCCCCCTAATTGCCATTATTATCCTTCCTCTATCTTTTTTCTTATGCTATTTATCTCATCTGCTGCCATATCATCCACCTCACAAAATCCTCGCTTCCATTTATCAAAAGATGCTTTTTTATTATCTCATTTTTTAGGGCTCTAGACACTTTCTCAAGATTGCTCACTTGTATAATATGAATCTCCTTATTTAGCCTCTTGGCAAAGCCCTGTATGCTTTTTGTATCTGTTTTTCCTGCTATAAGCAGATCTACATCATTAGCGGCATTAAAAGACTGGGCTGCAGAGCCAAATATAAGCGCCTTGGCATTTTCATTTAGGGTTTTATGAATATAACCAATAAGCTCCCCTAAAACAACCAGTTTTTCACATTCTTTTATAAGCTTGTTTTTCTCAGATATTGCCAGATGATCAATAATGTTTGGATTTTCAAGGTTTAAAAAATACAAAGTTAATCTTCCCTGGTGCCCCTTTATCAAAACACCCTTATTTTCCAGGGCATTAAGCCATTGCCTTACAGTAGGATGCGGCTCTTTTATCTCCCGGGATATGTCTGCAAGGTGCAGCTTATCATAAGGCCTGGACAGAAAAGGCTCCAACACATGATATATCGTTAGTTTTCTAACCATATCGTTATAAAAATAACAATAAGTATTTAAACTTTGCGATTTATAGAAGCATTTTATCCAGAATTAAACCAAGTTTCCAATAAAAATATTTGGGTTGAATGGCGTTAGTCGCATCCTATGAAAATTTTAACAACAATGGCACAGACCGACCGGGGGACGACCCCTTCGGGGTGGTCGGTAGGGCATTTTGCATAGCAAAATGACCGTCTACCGCCATTATTGTTGTTAAAGTTTTCTAAATATCCAGAGAAATCATCCAAAACAGAAGGATTTGACTAAAGCCGGTTGAATAAAGCTTATAACTGTAACAAAGATAAACGCCAACAGCAGTTTAAACCATAGCATCTTATTAATATTTTTCTTGAAATACCCTTACAAAAAAGATATAAATGCCAAAGACTACCAACCCCCATAGTAACAATTGATATTTTAATGGTAACCCTAAATTAGGGATTAATCCATAAAATAATTGTATCATAACACGAGCTAAAAAAACACCAATGATAACAAATACTATTGTCATAATCCAACTTATGATAGGTGGTAATCCAAATAATCTATACCTTCTTATAAATCCTTCATTATCAATATGTTCGTCGTTCCTTAATCTTCTACCCATTCAAACAGCCCTTTCCTTTCTTTGTTTTTCTCTCTTTATATTAAAATTCCTAATCCACCTAAAGAGGTAAAACCAAATTAAAAATAAAACTAAACTACCTAAACAAACCCCAACTCCCATTCCAATTAATTCAGCTGTCCTGCCTAATGGCGTTTGAGCTTTTAATAAAGTCCCTTCTGATATATATCTTAATCCATTTATTAAATATATAATGGCAGGAAATATTCCCATTGCTAAAGCCATATAAAAAATAGTCTTTTCTTCATCCTTATATTTAACTAACTTTTTCAACCATTCCATCCAAACCACCCCTATACACCTTATCAAATAATCAAGATATTTAAACCTTGCTATGTATTAACAGACACTGCCTATAAAAATATTATGCTTGGTTCTTGTTATTTTAACCCTAACTTTTCCCTTTTTATCGCAATTAGGCAGAGAAATGCTCCTTTTTGAAAAGACTTTGTCTTTTCTAAACCTTCCTTCGGAAGTTTCCTTAGCCACAGCTATCTTCTCATAAGGCAATCTGCCAATACAAACAATATCAGCTTCAACAACTTCATTCTTCCTGAATGGCTTTGGCAAAGGTTTTGCCTTAACAATATCAAAATCCTCGACAGATTTTATCAGTTTTACACCAAATTTCTTTTCCCACCCCCTCAATCTATCATAAAAATCCTCAAATCCCATATGCTTAACAGGATTCCTTCCAAACTTATAGTTAAGAAAATTCTGTATGCCAATATCTGCCTTGAGCTCTTTGGCAAACTCAATTATCTTTGGCATCTCATCATCATTTACACCAGGAATTAAAACAGGAGTTATTATCAGATTAGCCTTCCCGCTGATATATTTGCATATTTCTTTTATCTTTCCAATATCATAAGCGCATCCAGCTACTTCCTTAGCAATCTTCTCGTCGAGAGCGTTGATTGAAAAATTAAATCTGGTTAACCCTGCATCAATCAATTCATCTACCTTATTTTTTGTCAGCATTATCCCATTTGTATCAATAGAAATAACCTTAACCTCTTTTATCTTAGCTAAATCCTTAATCAGCTCAGTCAAAGCAGCATACAATAGCGGCTCTCCTTGTGAAGCAATATGCGCCTCTATATTTTCAACTTTTTTAAACTCAACTAGCTTCCTAAATTCTTCAGCCAGATAATCCTCCTCAACCACAAAATCAACTGGCCTTTTGTCCTCATCAACAGAGCAATACACACATTTGAGATTACATCCAGTGATGGGCTTTACTTCAATAACATTTGTATCTCTATCTATAAGCCCAAAAGCAACATTACCAATTAATGGAATCCCGGAATTCTTATGCGCATAAACCGCTGGCTTATTGTTCAACCCATTCTTTAAATCCTTGAAACCCTTCTCCAATAACATATAGAACTTCTTTTCTGCTTTCTCCTGTGAAATATTTTTAAAAGAAATAGCGTTTTTCTCTATGGTAAAATCATCAATCTTCTCCAAATCCTTTTTCGGCAGGTAAAAAAAGAATATCCTAAGGAAGTTAACCTTAATCCTTTCTCCTTCTTCGTCAAAAGACAAGTCCTCAAAGCTCAATTTTGCCATATCACCTAAGGTTGACCTTATATTTAAAAACATTATGATTAAACCTACAAATATTTAAATATAGGAATAGGCCACATTCTAATGGGGGAAATGGAAGAAGACAATAAGGAAGAGGTTACCATAACCTACGAGACCCTTTTTGAGCTTTCAAGAAGGGAAAAAGAGAGAAGTGAACTGCAAAAGCTAGATAGCTCTTTCTTTGCAAACGTCCTAAGATACCTTAAAGATAAACAGGCGATCATAACTAAGCAGCAAACAGACATATTTTCAGCAGAAGAGAAAAGAAAAACACAAGGCCAGATGGATAACGTCAGAAAGATAATATCAGAATTGTATAACCGGAGAGAGAAAAAGATAATAAGCATGGCTATTGACAAGAGCAAAAATAGCTCAACAATAATTGATAATTCTGCCCTTTTGGATGAAGAGAAGGCTTTTTTTGAGCATATGCTCAAAATCTTAATCATGAACAGGGAAAAGGTATTATTAAATGTAATCAACCTAAAAGAGCCAGAAAAAGTATCAGATTTTATCCAGGAAAAAAAAGAAGCTATAGAGGAAAAACAAATGCCTAAAGAGACCAAGTTAGTTAGGTTCTTGCATGCTGTTCCTAAATTTGTAGGGAAAGAACTGGAAGAATATGGCCCATTTGAAGAAGAGGACATAGCCTCTCTGCCAGTTCAGATAGCCAATGTCTTAATAAACAAAAATAGAGTAGAAGAGATTAGCGGAGATTAAACTCAATTTCCTTATTATTGTCTCTTTCTTCCATAGATAAAAAACAAAAGAATTACCAGCGCAAAAATAGCAGTTGCAGTCAGGGAAGCGCCTTTAAGGTTTATATCCCTGCTTTTGATGATTACTCCTCCTGTTGGAGACAATAAAGGCTGCTCAGATCTAACCGTAACTGTACTTCTTAAGCCATAAGGAACAGTAATACAAGTATACTCTCCTTCAATCAAAAATTTATATGTGAATGAATCCCCTTCTTGCAGATCGTTACTTTGAATAACCCTTTCTCCAAGAAGATAGCATGCAATTTTATAATTTCTGCTGTCTTTCTTTAGCCACTTAATCTCTGTATTTTTCTTTATAGTTTTTTCTTCTGGAAGAAACCCGCTTTCCATTATCTCTATAAGATTGGGTTCTAGTATCTCTTCTGGTTCTTCCAGTGATACTTCAGTCTCCTGCGGAACTTCGATAGGCTCCTCTGCAGGTAATGCCTTTTCAACCTCTACTTTTGGAGCGCATGCTGTAACAATGACAATCAAGAATACCAACAGCCAATATTGTTTCATATTATCCTTTTTATAGGCACATGTATAAAAATGTTTTGGTAGTAACATTTATAAATAAACTATATTTCCTAACTACTATGAAAATCCCAAAGATGATCAAGAGATATTGCAAATACTGCAAAAAGCATACTGAGCAGAAGGTTGCTCAGGTTAAAAGAGGCAGTCCTGGAACAATGACCTATGGCAGCAAAACAAGAGCCAGGAGAAGAGGAGCAGCTAGAGGTATGGGAAACAGAGGAAGGTACTCAAAAAAAGCAATAACCAAATTCAAGATGACAGGAAAAAAACAGACAAAAAAAACCGATTTAAGGTATACTTGCAAGGAATGCAAAAAAACAAGCGTGCAGAACCAAGGCATAAGGGCTAAAAGGGTTGAGTTTGTTTAACATTTATTCTAAGGGTAAAGTATATAAATAGAATTATATTCCTATATGTTAATAAATAGGAGGGCAAAAAATGAAAACAATTAGAGAGCCAGTAAGTAAATTCATAAAAGTAAGATGTCCAAAGTGCAAGAATGAGCAGATAATATTTGGCAAAGTAAGTTCGCAGGTAGACTGTTTGGTCTGCGGGAAAAAGATAGCAGAATCAACAGGCGGAAAAACAAAAGTAAAGGCAAGAATACTGGAAGTTTTGGAGTAAAATGCTGCTTAAAAAAAAGGATTTCCCAGAGGAAGATGAGCTTGTTCTGTGTACAGTAACAAAACTATTCCCTCACGGCGTCTTTGTCAATCTTGATGAGTATGACAAAGGCGGAATGATTCATATTTCTGAGGTAAGCCCGGGAAGAATTAGAAATATAAGGGATTTTGTAAAAGAAGGAAAAAAGGTTGTTTGCAAGATCTTAAGGGTAGACCCTGAAAAAGGCCATATCGATTTAAGTTTGAGAAGGGTTAACGAAAGGCAGAAAAAAGAGAAAGTCAATGAGATTAAGCAAGAGCAAAAAGCAGAGAAGATAATTGAGTTTACAGCAAAAAAATTAGATACTGGATTTAACAAGCTTTATAATGAGCTTTCATCAAAAATCATGGAAAAATATGATTTGGTCTATCTCTGCTTCGAGGAGGTTGTTAATGGCAAGATATCTTTTGATAAGTTAGGGATTGAGCCAAAAACAGCTGAGGTGTTAACCGAGCTTGTAAAGGACAGGATGAAGCCACCAGAGGTTTTTGTTGGCGGGGAATTAACCTTAAAAAGCTACGCTCCAGACGGGATAGAGATAATAAAAAATGCCCTTAATAAAGGCGCCAGCAAAAACATTACAATCGTCTACGAAGGCGGGGGAAAATATGATATAGAGGCTAAGTCCAATGAATACAAAGATGCTGAAAAAATATTAGAATCTGCTACAACTAAGATTATTGATTTTATAGAAAACCAGGATGGAGAAGGAAGTTTTGTCAGAAAAGAATGAAACACATTCTACTATGTAAACCATGCGGGGCTTATACTCTAAGAGATAAATGCCCCAAGTGTGGAAAAGGCACATTAAGGCCAATCCCCCCAAAATACAGCCCGGAAGACAAATATGGGCATTACAGGAGAAAGGTAAAATTACCGTCGCTTAAAAAAGCAGACTTAATATGAACACATACAGGATAGAAATGTTCAGTAAGCCAAAATTAAAGAACTCAATTCTTATAGAAGGCTTGCCAGGCATAGGAAATGTTGGTAAGGTTGTAGCAGACTTCATAATTGATGAATTAAAAGCTAAGAAAATTTGCCAGATTACATCTAATACATTCCCTCACTCTGTTTTTGTCAATGAAGATAATCTGGTAGAATTGCCCAAAATTGAGCTATTCTACAAAAAAGTTAATAGTACTAACCTGCTTGTTTTAGGCGGAGATGTGCAGCCAATAGATGAAGTTAGTTCTTATGAATTTTCAGAAAAGATATTAGACCTAGCTGAAAGGTTCGGCGCAAAAGAGATAATCACTTTAGGGGGGATAGGCCTTCCAGAAATACCAAAAAAGCCAAGGGTTTACTGTACTGGAAATTCCAAAAAGATAATTGAGAAATATAAAAGCAATGTAGTCCATGACAAGCTTTATGGCATTGTAGGCCCAATTGTGGGTGTTTCTGGTTTGTTATTAGGCCTAGCTTCCAGGAGAAAGGTCAATGCAATCGCTTTATTAGCTGAAACTTATGGCCACCCCATGTATCTTGGAATTAAAGGCGCAAGAGAAATCCTAAAAGTTTTGAATGATAAGCTAAAACTCGGCATCAAAGTTGACAAATTAGAGAAAGAGATCAAATACATAGAAAAACAGATTCTAAAAAGGACAGAAGAGATGGGCAATATCACAAGCAAAGATGCAATTGGAAAGCTAAAAAGCGGCCAGACTTCTTATATTGGTTAGTCTTTGATAATAAAAACATAACTTATTTGTATTACTTTTTTCTATTTCAACTGTCTTTTAATAAAAACAATTGTCTTTCTTAAAAAACGAAAGTTTTAAATAGTATCTTACAACACCACACTATAAGGTGATGTAAAATGGTAATGATAACCCTCGATATACCCAAGGAAATTAATAAAGAAATAGAGCATTTCAAGGTAGAGCACGAGCTAAAAGACAAACGAGAGGCTATAAATTTATTATTGAAGCGATGCGTGGCAAGTCTGGAAAACCAGCATAAATTGAATGTAGGGGGGGTAAATCCATTTAAAAGGCTATTCAGGGAAGCAGACAAAACTAAAATGCATAATCTGGCGCCCGAACAGATAAAATCTATGGATAGTGATATCTATGAATAAGCTGGTAGACAGCGATGTCATCGTTTTTGCTTTTAGCAATAATCCAAAAAAAGAGATGTGCAGGGAATTAATTGAAAATGAGAAAATAACCGTCAATACTTTAATATTATTGGAGAGCTTTAGTAAAGTGGCAACAATTACAAAAGATAAAGGGTTGGCAATGAATATGGTTAAGCTATTCTATGAATCTGATAATATAGAGATAGTTAATTTTGATATTAATTTATTTTTTGAGGCATTAAAAAGAAACAGAAAATATAATTTAAAGATTTCTGATTTAATCCATTATACGACTGCTTTATTAAAAGGCTGTTCTGCTATTGTTAGTTATGACTGCGATTTTGATAATCTGGAGATAAAAAGAGTTGAGCCATAAAAACATAACCTACTAGAAATAGAACTTCGCTTCAAAAATACTTTTTGAACCCCTCAAGTATAACTTGAGATAATCCCTTATGGTTTTCACTTTATTCCAACCATAAGGTATATATATTAGTTCTTTCTATTTTTATTTAACTCAAAGAGGTGCAATTATGAGCAAAATAAAATCAATTAAAGCAAGAGAAGTTCTTGATTCTCGAGGTAATCCTACTGTTGAATGTGATGTAATAACAAAGAGAGGCACATTTAGAGCTATGGTTCCAAGTGGAGCATCTGCTGGCATCCATGAAGCTCTAGAATTAAGGGATGGAGATAAAAAACGTTACTTAGGAAAAGGTGTTCTAAAAGCAGTGCAAAATGTTAATCACCTAATAGCAGAAAGGATTACTGGAATGGATTGTACAGCCCAACTTGATATTGATAAAGACATGCTGGATTTGGATGGAACAGAAAATAAAGGCAAACTAGGGGCAAATGCTATTTTGGCTGTTTCAATGGCTGTATGCAAAGCAGGAGCTGCTGAAGCAGGCGTTCCTTTATATCAGTATATTGGTAACCTATTCGGAACAAGACCAATTACTCTTCCAGTTCCAATGTGCAACGTTATTAACGGCGGAAAACACGCAGGCCAGGAAAACTCAATACAAGAGCACATGATAATGCCTGTAGGAGCACAAAACTTCACAGAAGGCATAAGAATGGTCTCTGAGACATATCATGCTCTTAAAAGCCTATTAAAAAAGAGATTAGGAGCAGGAGCAACATTGATAGGTGATGAAGGGGGGTTTGCACCGCCAGAGATAAAGACTGTTGATGAAAGATTAGAGCTTATGGCGCAAGCCGCAAAAAATGCAGGTTACGAAAAAGATATAGTATTTACATTAGATCCAGCATCTTCAGAGTTCTTTAAAGATGGAATCTACACAGTCGGAACAAAAAAGATGAATGGCAGCCAGATGGTTGGCTTCTATTCAGATTTAGTCAAAAAATACCCTATTGTTAGCATTGAAGATGGGCTAGCAGAAGATGATTGGGATTCATGGGTGGAAATGACAAAAAAATTAGGAAATAAAATCCAAATTGTCGGTGATGATTTATTTGTTACAAACACAAAAAGAATACAAAAAGGAATTGAACTAAAAGCAGCAAACTCTGTTTTAATCAAAGTAAATCAAATAGGCACTGTTACTGAAACATTAGATGCAATAAAGCTAGCATTCAAAAACAACTGGACAGCTGTTGTCTCTCACAGAAGCGGAGAAACAGAAGACAGCTTTATTGCAGATTTGGTTGTTGGAACAAACGCAGGGCAGATAAAGACAGGAGCTCCTGCAAGATCCGATAGAAACGCTAAGTATAACCAATTACTAAGAATCGAAGAAGAATTAGGCCCTAAAGCAAAATATCTTGGAAAGAATTTCAGATGAAAAAGATTATTCTAATAATAAGGGATGGTTGGGGTTATAGCAAGCAGGTTAAAGGAAATGCTGTAAGAAACGCTAAAACACCAAATAATGATTTTTATGAAAAGAATTATCCTTGGACTACATTAAATTGTAGTGGCAATGCAGTGGGATTGCCAGGAGGAACTCAGGGCGGTAGTGAGCCAGGCCATCTGACAATGGGAGCTGGAAGAATTGTATGGCAGCCCTATGAAGACATTAACAGGAAAATAAAGAGCGGAGAATTCTTTAAGAACAAAGCTTTATTAAAAGCAATACAAAACTGCAAAAAACACAATTCAAAACTTAATCTTATAGGATTGTTCTCTGATCAAGGCGTGCATGGAACTGTAATGCATCTTTATGCTCTGTTAAGACTGGCAAAAAAGAACAATCTCAATAAAGTTTATGTCCATTGCTTTCTAGACGGGAGGGATGTTCCCGAAAGAAGCGCAAAAGGTTTTATTAAAGATTTTTTGAAAGAATCAAAAAAGATAGGGGTAGGGGAAATAGCAACAATTGTAGGTAGATATTATGCAATGGACCGTGATACAAATTGGGGCAGGACAGAAAAAGCATATAACCTGTTGACAAAAGGAGAAGGATTTAAGGAGAAAGATCCTTTGAAAGCATTGGATAATGCATACAAGAGGGGGGAAAAGACTGATTATTATGTTAAGCCAACTGCAATTGTTAATGCTGGGGAGCCAGTTGCACTCATTGAAGATAATGATTCTGTAATCTTTTGGAACTTTAGGTCAGATAGGGCAAGACAAATAACCTATGCTCTAACAAATAAAACTTTTACAAAATTCAAGAGAGAAAAAAGATTAAAACTAACATTTGTATGCATGAGCAGGTATGACAAAAAATTGACATTGCCTGTAGCATTCCCGCAATTAACAGTAAAAAACAATTTAGGCAATATAATCTCCAAAAAAGGATTAAAACAATTAAGGATAGCAGAGACAGAAAAATACGCTCACGTAACCTTTTTCTTCAATTCCCAAATTGAAAAACCAAATAAAGGGGAGGACCGCATTATGGTACCTTCTCCTAAAGTGCTTTCTTATGATCTAAAGCCAGAGATGAGCGCTTTTGAAATAACTGAAAAATTATTGCCTCAGATTAAGAGGAATAAATATGATTTGATTATTGTTAATTTTGCAAATGGTGACCTTGTAGGGCATTCTGCTAATTTGAGTGCAGGAATCAAAGCTTGTGAAGCTGTTGACAAATGCGTTGGCAAAATAGTAGATTTGGCGTTGAAAAAAGATTACACAATCCTGCTGACAGGTGACCATGGAAATGTGGAGATAATGTTCTATCCGAATGGGGAAGTTTGTCCTGCGCATGGAACAAATCCTGTCCCTTTTATATTAGTTTCAAACGATAAAAAACTAAAAAGCTGCAAACTCAAGGAAGGAATGGGTTTGCAGGACATTGCCCCAACTATCTTAAACCTAATGGGAATAAAAAAACCAAAAGAAATGACTGGTAACTCTTTAATTATCTAACTTCTATAATATTGTGCAGCCTCTTCAGGCATTACTGAGTTTATCGTAATGTCAGAAGAAAATTCAAAACCAGCCCAGGTAGCTATTCTTGGCGTTACCTCAATGTGGAAATGTAGATTTTCTTTTTCAGGAGAATGATTGAGATATAGGTTGTATGAAAAGTTTAGTTTTCTCAATTTAACAAGGATTTTATGGACAATCTCCGCTAAATCTGCCATCTCTTTATCACTCAATTCCTCCAGATTTTTAATATGTTTTTTTGGAAAGACCCAAACTTCGTAATTAAACCTGGAAGCATATGGCGCAAAGGCTAAAAATGTTTTATTGTCAAAACATTTTCTCTTGCTTTTTGCCTCAATCTTAACGATATCGCAATAAGGGCATTTCTTATATTTCTTAGCAGCATTTACCAGCTCTTTTATTGAAGGGGGAACCTGAGAAAAGCCCACAACTTGCACATGTGAGTGGATTATTGACGTACCAGCCTTTTCTCCATGATTCTTAAAAGCTAGAGCATATTTTATACTAGTCAATCTTTCTAAACTGGTAATCCTCTGTTTAATAACATCTAAAAGAAGTTTAATATGGCTTTGAGGCATATCCCATAGCTGCTTATTAGGATCATTTGTGTCTGCAATAACCTCATGTTTTCCATATGCAGCAGCAGAAGTAAAAAATTTATTCTTTGTCTTCACTCTAGCACTTCCTTTCTGCTCAACAAAAGGGAATTTATTAGGAAACCACCTTAAAACCCACTTGCCATCTTTCTCAACTCTCCCAATCTCAGGCGGAGTTAAATGCTCATTTCCAGGGCAGAAAACACATAACTTTGGTTCAGTTGCTTTACCCTCTTGTTTGAACTCCTTAGGTCTTTTACCCCTGACAGAAGCAGCAATAACCCACCTATCTAAGATGTAATCTTTTCTCAATTCTAACATAATACAATATTTAACTAAAATATATTTAAATCTTGTGTTTTAGTAGAAATCTAAAAATTCAAAATGAATTTTTAGGTCCTAAAAAATTACTGATTTTTTAGAAATCTTTATATTAACTCAATTAATCTTTGTTTATAATGAACCTAGAATCAATCCAAAAAGAGCTTCCAAATGAATTATTCAATATACTTGACAAAGAAATCAAAGAATTGAGGCCTGCGCAGGAAAAGGCAGTTAAGCATGGCCTCTTAAATAACAAAAACTTATTGGTATGCACACCAACTGCTTCTGGAAAAACATTAATTGCTGAGTTAGCAGCAATAAAAAACATCTTAGAGGGAAAAGGAAAGGCAATCTACATAGTTCCATTAAAAGCTTTAGCCAATGAAAAATTCAAGGATTTCAAGAAAAGATACGGGCATATTGTAAGAATAGCGCTCTCGATTGGAGACCTGGACTCTGCAGACCCATATTTGGCAGATTACGGCCTGATTATTTGCACAGCAGAAAAACTAGATTCTTTAATAAGGCACCATACACCATGGTTAAGTTCAGTAGCTACTGTTATAGTTGATGAAGTCCACATGATGAACGATGTAAGCAGAGGCCCAACATTAGAGATACTTATCACAATCTTAAGAAAACTTTTGAAAAATATGCAGTTAATTGCTTTATCAGCAACAATAGGCAACCCGGAAGAGCTTGCAGAATGGTTAGATGCAGAATTAGTTATAGACAATTGGAGGCCAGTTAAGCTTCATAAAGGAATCTATTTAGAAGAAGAAATCGAATTCTATTAAGCAAGCCCTAAACTATTCATAATAATAGATGCATCAAAAGCTTCTAAATCTTTATATTCCTGTCCAGTACCTATGTAAATAATGGGTTTTTGTGTAACATAAGAAACAGAAATAGCAGCCCCCCCTTTTTCATCAACATCTGCTTTTGACAATATTATTGCATCCAGCTCAATTGCCTCATCAAACTTTTTAGCCTGCTCAACACAATCATTTCCTGTTATTGACTCACCAACAAATATTTTCAAATCAGGATTAGCTACCCTAACAATTTTCTTCATTTCATCTGTTAAATTAACATTACTATGCATCCTTCCAGCAGTATCAATCAAAACAACATCAATATTCTTTGATTTTGCATGTTTTATAGCATCAAAAGCAACAGCAGCTGGATCTGAGCCATAGTTATGCTTTATCAGCTTAACCCCTAATTTATCAGCATGATGCTGTAATTGGTCTATTGCAGCTGCCCTGAATGTATCTGAAGCAGCTAAAATAACTGAAAATCCATTGTCTAAAAGCATTCTGCCCATCTTAGCTATTGTTGTTGTTTTTCCTGAGCCATTTATTCCTATAAAGCATATGACATAAGGTTTCTTTTCTCTAGCTTCATCCAATAAATTAAATGACTTAACATTAAGTATCTGTTCAATTGACGACTTTAATGTGTTTAAGATAACCTCTTCTATTTTTCCTCTTGGTAATGGGTTATCAACAAGCTCCTGCTTTAAGTCATCTTTTATTTTCTCAATAACCTCTACAGCAACATTATTCTCTAATAAAGCCAGCTCCAGCTCCCAAAATATCTTATCAAATTGTTCTTCATTTATCTTCTTGGTTGTAATCCTTTCCTTTATCTTTCTGAAAAAACCCCTTTTTTCAGGCTCCTCAATCTTAGGCTCTTCAATTACTTTCTTTATCTCCTCAACTTTCTTTTCCTCTTCCTGTTTCTCCATTAATTCTTGTATTTTTGGAATTTCCTTTTTCTCTACCTTCTCTTTTATTTTTTCTTCTTTCTCCTCTAATTCCTTCTCCTGCTCTTTCAGCTCTTCTTTCTTCTGGTATTGCTCAACCTCATCCTTGACATCAACCTTCTCTTCAACAGCTTCTTCTTCTGGAAATTCTTCTATCTTCTCTTTAGTAAATCTCTCTCGTAGCCTTGAAAAAAAACCTTTCTTCTCAGCAGGAGCCTCTACAGGCTTCTCTACTACAGTTTCCTCTGTAACTCCTTCTTCCTCAATCTTATTAGAAATATTCTTAATACCCAGTTTTAATTTTTCTTTTAAGAATTTAAACATTTTGCACTTTAGAAGCCAAATATCTCAATTCTTCTTCTATACTAGCTGCTTTCAAAGACATTTTCTGTATGTTCATCATTACCTTATTCTGTAATTCACTCAATTCCTCAACCTGTTTTTGTATAAGCGCTTTAGTAGATTCAATATCCTTGCTTACAACAATATCTGCCCCAACATTAACCAGGAACTGTGTATTATCTTTTAATTCTGCTTTTGCAAAAATTCCTGAGCTTATCGGAACTAAAACCTTATCTCCTATTTTTGTTTTCTTAAACTCCTCTAAACTCTGTACTGTTGACATCATTTCCATCAATTGTTGCTCAACAACTTGAGCTTGTTTCTGCATATGCTGCATCTGTTCCTCTAGTATTTTCATTTCAATATACTTTTCTTGTAATTCTCTTTCTTCAGAACCTTTTGAAGTAGAGCTATTTTCTGCCTTATGTTCTTCTTTTTTCATTATAGTGGCCTTTTTTTCTTTATTTTGTTATACAAATCGTCAAAAAGAATGCCCATTGGCGTGCCTTCATAGATCTTTGTTATCGAATCAGCTAATAAATGCGCCAAAGATATAACTTTTAACTTTTTAAATATCTTCTCTTTAGGTATTTCGATTGTGTTTGTGGCTATAATCTCTTTAATTGCATCATCTTGTAGTCTTTCAACAGCAGGTCCTGAGAATAAAGCATGTGTTGCTGCCACATAAATATTCCTTGCCCCGCTTTCTTTTAAAGCCTTAGCGCCATTTGATATAGTGCCTGCTGTATCAATTATATCATCAAATAAAATACAATCCTTATCTTTTACATCTCCTATAATATTCATTATCTCTGCAACACCATGTGCTGGCCTTCTCTTGTCTATTATTGCAATATTTACATCTAATATCTTAGCTAATCTTCTTGCTCTCCTTGCCCCGCCAACATCTGGAGAAACTACAACAACATCCTTTAATTTTTTATCTATGAGATAATTAGCAATCAAGGATACTGCTTCCAAATTATCAACAGGTATATCAAAAAATCCCTGGATCTGGTCCACATGCAAATCAAAAGTAACTAACCTATCTGCTCCTGCTGCTTCAATCAAATTAGCCACTAATTTAGCAGATATTGGCTCTCTTGGCAGAGCTTTTCTATCCTGCCTTGAATAGCCATAATAAGGCACAATAACATTAATCTCTTTTGCAGAAGCCCTTTTGCAGGCATCAATAATCAGCAAAAGTTCCATCAGCTTGTCATTTACTGGAGGAGAAGTAGATTGGATTATAAACAAAGTAGAGCCCCTTACACTCTTTTCAATATGCACATATACCTCCCCATCATTAAAGTTCTTAACCTCTATAGGCGTTAGTTCTACCTTTAGGTGTGAAGATATTTCCTTAGCTAGCTCTAAATTAGATGTTCCAGCCAATAAACTGATCTTCTTTGTCATTAAAACCACCTAATACTTGTAGAATTATTGGGTGTTTAAAAAGCTTTTGAAATTAAAATGTAATCTCAAAGCTGAAAAAAGAAAGGGGCTTTTTCTGCTTTTGAAACTGCCTTTTAGAAAAGCTTAAATATATCCGGCCTTATACAGGCTTAAGGTAATATTCTAAGCATTAGGCAAATTCATAGTAAGGAAGCTTAGAGAACCAACAGATAATAAAAAGGAGAAAAACATAAACCCGAACAAATAATACTACTTTTTCTTAGGGCAGAATAACTGATTAAAAACAGCTAAAAGTCACGGTTTTAAGGTGCATCTAAATGCAAAAAACAATCTCAACCAGCGATAGGATATACGAGCTTAGGAAATCAATCTCTTTGTTAGAATGGGATATCCATAATATACAGGACGCTAGGCTAAAAGGGATGAAGCAGAGTAAGTTAGAGGCTTATAAGAAGGAGCTTAGCGGATTGTTGGTTCAGTTGAAAAACGAAGAGTAGCAATAAACTGAGGAGGTAAAAAAATGGAAGAATTGGATTATCCATCATCTTCTGATGATGAAGATGAACAAGAACCAGAAGACGATACTTGGTGATTTGCAATATTAAATTTTTTTTATTTTTTTTATTGTTTATAAAGTATAAAAACGAAGTTTTCAACTTTATTAACTAGGGAAAATTTCACTATTTATCATGATTTATGAAATTTTCTCGTTTAGTGGAGGTTAAAAAATGTTTAATTATATAAAAATTCGAAAAAAAGGAACCTTAAATTGGAAGGCTCTTAGGAAAAATGGAAAAATTCTTGTGTTTGATAGTGTTGAGAATGGAAGAGCGTACATAAATAACTACGAGGATTATGTTTGCAAAATAATCCCTATTATCTGCCACCCAACAAATAGGAAAAGCCCAATACATGGAAAACCTTACGAGAAGATAGGGTGGTGATCAATCTTTAATATAGTCAAGAGTGATAAAAATGGGAAGGATTAAAACAGCGCAGATAAAGAGGATAACTCATAATCTTTTGGATATTTACCCAAACGAATTTACAGATAATTTTGAAAAAAACCAGGAAATTGCAATCACCAGGGTTTTGACTGCTTCTAAAAATCTTAGAAACAAGATTACTGGTTATGTGGCAAGGCTTGTAAGAAAAAAGAATAATCAGGAAATCACATAACATTGATGCTAAGATGAAAAACTTTATCTCCATAAACGAATTATTTGCTAAATTAAAAGGAAGAAAGCTGAACACTTTCCCGGATAGGTTTAGTTTTTCTAGCATCCTGATTATATGGCTATTGATAGTTGTGCTTTTTGGAGTCTTTTACCTTATGTTGGAAAGCAGCTCATCTTTTTTATTATATCCCTCAAACGGCGAGCGCGTTAAAAGCTTTGTTGACAGGATATATTTCAGCTTTATAACAGCAACAACAACAGGCTTCGGGGATATTACCCCTGTAGGCATATTCAAGATTATAGCTATAATAGAAGTAATATTTGGATTATTGCTTTTGGCTGTTGTTACCTCAAAGCTTGTGTCCATAAAACAGGATATAATCCTTAGCGAGATATATGACATATCATTTAATGAGAGGATAAATCGCTTAAGGTCTTCCTTGCTTGTGTTTAGGCAGAATATAAACAGGCTCATAAACAAAGTAGAGGAGAATACACTAAGAAAAAGGGAGATAAATGATATCTATGTTTCTGTCTCATCGTTTGAGGATGTCCTTAATGAGGTTTTGTCGCTTACGCTAATTTCAGGCAACAAGCATTTCAAAAAGGTTTTAGACCCGCTTAACGCAGAATTGCTTTTAAACAGCATATTGGTTTCTTTCGAAAGGCTGAACGAGATTATAACCTTATTAAACCAATCTAGGCCAGATTGGAGAAGGGAACTGACTCTTAATCTAGTAAACAAATGCATAGAGATAAATGAATCTTTATTTGAGAAGCTAAGGGGCTCTAAGGTCCTTCCTGAAAAAACCATATCTGATCTAAGCTCGCAGAAGAGCAAGGTGATTGATTCGATAAAGAGCGGATTAGAGCCTCAACAGGTAATAGTTGAAAATGGCTCTAGTAAATCTTAGAAATGTATAAACAATTATATCCCGAGTTCTTTATCAACTTCTTCTGTTGTCTGCCTCAATACAATGTCAATCTCTCCAAAGTGCTGCTGCTGGAATACATCTATCTTTCTCTGGTTTGTAAGGTGAAGCAGAGGAACAAAGGTATATACCTTATCTTCTTTTGATGCGCCTTCAGGAAGAAGATTAGAAAAAGTTAATCTATCTTTTCTATGCTCCCAGAAAAACAGCTTAATCTTTCCATAAATGTCTTTTATTATAGCTGAAATGTCCTTCTTCTTCTCTGGGATGTGAACATCCATAGGGGGTATGCTTTTAAGTACCCTCCTTCTTTTTATCTCTAAAGCCCTTTCCAAAGCCCCCATCAAATCATAAATAGAAACCTTTCTTTTTCTTGGCTGAGGTGTTCTTGGTATCAAACTAGTAGGTATGTCTTCTTTTGGCCTAGGCTCAAGCTCTTCCTCAAAGCTTAATTCTTCATCATCCTCTTGTGAAATCAATCTGTCAAGGTACTCTATATCCTCTCCAACTAATTTATTCGATTTTATCTTTAACAGGATTGCAGCAGCTAATAACATTTTTCCAGAAACCCTAAAGTCAAGCTCTTTTAGTTTTTGTATCGTCTCAATATATTTCTTTGTTAATAATGAAATATTGACATCCCAAGGATCAATCTGCTCAGATTTAACCAATTCATGGATGAGGGCCTGCCAAGTAACCTCATCCTTATCAAATAGCATTTCAAATATCTTTTCATGTGGCTCTTGTTCCGCATTTGTCACTAATTCTTCCATTATTTTACCAATTAAATGTGTAAATATAAAAAGCTTTTTATATGACAATAAAATTCACTAGAGTATCGGGCTCATGGTCTAGTGGTTATGACAACACCCTTACAAGGTGTAAGTCGCCAGTTCGACTCTGGCTGGGCCCATCTGCGATGGTGATCTAGCGGTTATGATAGGGCCTTGCCAAGGCTCTCACCCGGGTTCAAATCCCGGCCGTCGCATTTATCAAAACAAAAATATTTATAAACAAAATACTTATTCTCTTACCTTAATGGGCTCGTAGCTCAGCCTGGTTAGAGCGCCGGTCTTATATGGCCACGTTCTAGGCAAACGGCTCTAAGTGAGCCGGCGGTCTGGGGTTCAAATCCCTGCGAGCCCACTCTTTACAAAAACAAAGATTTATAAAAAAATTAGAAAACTCAATACTTACGCCCCCATGGTGTAGTCCGGTCAATCATTCAGCCTTTTCGAGGCTGGGACATGGGTTCAAATCCCGTTGGGGGCATTCTTCTAGTTTTTTAGTTAGTAGTGGGTAGTGCGTAGTTCTACTAACCACTTACCAGAAACCAATAGAACGACGTAAGGAGTGGATTTTCAAAAATTATAAATACAAGTATTCATTACTTACATGGAAGATGAAAAAAGAGATTATAATAAAACTTAGAAAATCCTTTGAGGATTATGCTAATGAAGCTGATGGCATAGAGTTTTGGTTTGCAAGAGATTTGCAGCAGTTATTAGGGTATAATAAATGGGAGAATTTTCTAAATGTAATTGCCAAAGCAAAAGAATCCTGCAGGAACTCGGGACAGGAGGTAAGCGACCATTTTCCTGACATCAGGAAAAAGGTCAAGATTGGTTCTGAAGCAGAGAGGGAAATTGAGGATATCATGCTTACAAGATATGCATGTTATTTAATTGCTCAAAACGGAGATCCTAGAAAAGAGCAGATAGCTTTTGCTCAAAGTTATTTTGCAGTACAAACAAGAAAACAAGAATTGATTGAAGAAAGGATTGCACTAATTGAAAGATTAAGTGCAAGGCAGAAATTAGTGGCATCTGAGACAGAGCTTTCTAAGCTAATCTATGAAAAGGGAGTTGATGAAGCAGGATTTGCAAGAATAAGAAGCAAAGGGGATAAAGCATTATTTGGAGGTTATACTACTGCCATGATGAAAAGTAAGCTTAAAATCCATAAGAACAGGCCTTTAGCAGATTTTCTTCCAACAATCACTATCACAGCAAAGAATCTAGCTACAGAAATCACTAATTTTAATGTAAAGAAAGATAATCTTGAAGGTGAAGATAGAATAACTGGCGAACATGTAAGGAATAATGCGGAAGTAAGGGGCTTATTATCCAAGAGAGGAATAAAACCAGAAGAACTGCCTCCTGAAGAAGATATCAAGAAACTTGAAAGAAGAGTTAAAAAAGATGAAAAGATGATTGCTAATACCTATAGGAAAAGATTGAAATGAACCAATATTTAATATTAAGTTGACTTATTGAGAAAAATTGTGAGGTTTAAACTATGGAAGATAAAAGCCCAGCAGTTAAGGAATATAGGCAAGCTTTTGATGAGTTTTTTAAAGATAAACCAAAACCTAAAGACGAAGAAGAAAACAAAAAAATGCTTGAAGAGTTCTTCCACTGGTATAATAATGTAAGGAAACAATCTGATACTGGAAAAACTCCTGCTGAGATGTATAAGGAAATATATGGGAAAGAGGCGCCTGAGCCTGTAGATGTGACAGATGAGGACGACTTTAATCAAGAGGAAATTGATGATATGAGAGAATTTTTTGATAAGGAACTCTGGCCAAAACTAAAGAAGGATTTGAAAGAAGCGACCAAAAAAGAGGCATGTTTCCTAAGTTTTTTAGCTGGAACAGAGACTTCAAATAATATGTTTGAAGAAGAAATGAAACATGCTCAGAAAACTATCGAAAAAATGTCTCCTGAAGAAATCGCAAAGATGATGAAAAAGGAAGAAAAACCTAAAATGAGTGGGGAAAGCCTTTGGTCAGAAGGATCTTTTGCAGAAACATTAGGCCCTAAGGATATAAAAGAAAAAATAAAAACATTCCATAAAAAGCATGATGAAGACCTGAATTTTACTTGTAAAAAATGCAATAAAAAGATTTCAGCTCATAACAAAGATTGGCATGCTTGTATGTGTGATAAATGTTTTAATCAAGAATGTTTTCCTGAAGAACAGGAAGAAAAAATAAAAACTCAACGAGGTGGTTAACATCGGTTCAAAACATGGATTCACTGCCGTCAAAAGCGGAAACGGAAAATTTCTTCAAAATTTTCCTAGTCGAGCAAAATCTAACGATTTTGTCGACAACCAAAAACCACTAACCACCGACCACAAACCAACTGGACATGGGTTCAAATCCCGTTGGGGGCATTTCCCCCTTAAAGAAACCCTTAAAAACCAAATTGCATTCTTCTAGGTTATGAGAAAGTTACTCATTACTTTAGGAATGATAGCAGCTATCTTTTATTGTAGGGGAGATAGAGAAATTCCTAAATATAGATACGAACCGAAATCCCCTTCAAGAATAGAACAAACCCAAACAACACAACCCGCTTCTTTAGAGCAACAGCTTTCTGAACCAACCATCAAAATAGCTTCCTTCAATATCCAGGTATTCGGAAAAGCAAAGAGGGAAAAAGAAGAGGTAATGCAGGTTCTTGAAAAAATTGTCAGGAACTTTGATGTTGTTGCAATACAAGAGATAAAAGATATAGGGGGGAAAACAGTCCCTTACTTTATGGAAAGGATAAACGCAGCAGCAGGAGACAAGTATGATTATGTTATAAGCCCCCGTGTTGGAGAAGGTGCTGCTGCTGAAAGTTATGCTTTTATATACAACACAAGAACAGTAAACTTCAGAAGAATCTCAGCAATATACAACGATTCATCAAAGAAATTCACAAGAACACCATTTATAGCTGCGTTTAGTTCAGGAAAGTTTGATTTTACCTTAGTTAACATACACACAAAACCAGAATATGCAACTAGGGAGGTAATGGCATTAGAAGAAGTGGAAAAATATGCAGATGACATGGTAAAAGATGATAAAGATGTTATAGTATTAGGGGACTTTAATGCAGATGGCAAATATTTCTCAGAGAAAATAACAACAGGATTTAGGGATACAAGGTACCAATGGGTTATACCAGACTGGGCTGATACAACTGTAAAAGCAACAAACTATACTTACGACAGAATAGTTTTTAGAAAAGCATTCACCAGCGAGGATTATGCAGGCAAATGGCAGGTTTTAGATTTCAAAAGCAGATACGGGCTAACCCAAAAAGCAGCAGAAAAAGTATCTGACCATTTCCCAGTATGGGCTTTATTCTATACAACAAGAGACACAGACTAAAAACCTTCTTCTTTTATCCCCAACCTTTCCCATCTCCTTAATTTCATGCATTCAGAAGTACCACAAGTAATCATTCTATCAAATTGAGCAGGAAAATCAATATCGGTAAACTCCATACCACAATATCTACATAGCTTGGACTTCATTTTTCTGAAAATTCCATCATTTTATCATCATCACATTCTACAAAAAACCAATGATCTTCTCCTTCATCCAATTTTACCACCTCCTCTTTTTGTAAGCAAAAAGAGACCAGGGAAAATCAGTAACATTAAATTCAGTGACATTAAACACGAAGTGTTTATGGCTTTCCGCTGAATTTATGGCTTTTTCCGATTTTCCCGCTGCATTTAACCATCTAGAAAAGCAAACCTTTGCTCTTCTTTCACCTCTTTCTCACATTCCCTGCATAAATAGGGATCATGAAATGCGCTCTTCATAATTTTAGAGCCGCAACTTACACATATTCTTCTTTTCATTTAATCACCTCTGTCTAAATACATAGAGCCACACACCGGGCACTCATAACCATGTCCATTAAAGCTCATTTCTGTTTTGCAATTGTAGCAGTATACCCAATTTGGTTCGTTTGCAAAAACCATTCTGTTTTGCATTATTTCTGCCATTTTATATCACCCTAATACCTCTTCTATTTTGGTAAACAAGTCAAAACGAATTTTATCCTCTATATCAAAAGGCACAAAAACAATATCCTTCAATAGATGTTCCCTTATGTAGTCATGGGTTGTTTTTTCTTCCATTTTTTTCACCTCCACATTCAATCAGATAAAAACTAATCCGCCTTTCTTATCAGCTAACCTTAATATTGGCGAAACATTTATATATAACCTTACCATATATTATATATAGTATATATGCAAAATTTATGGTATATACTTTTATATATAATTTGTATATTTTATAAAATAAACTTGGGGGGGGTAAAAATGAATATGAGGAAATTAATCAGATTTGGTAAAAACTCTTATGTTTTGTCCTTGCCAAAACCATGGGTAGAGAAGAACAAATTACAAAAAGGAGATTTGATTTCTATAGAAGAAGCAAAAGACGGCTTATTCTTAAAAACAAATAGCACAGAAACACTGAAAGAAGAGCCAAAATCAATAGTTATTGAGGCAGAAAACAAAAGCCCAGACATATTAAGAACAGAAATCGTATCAGCATACCTTAATAATTATAACATGATAGAGGTTATTTCTAAAGACCTTAAAAACAAAGCTCCAGAAATAAAATCAATGCTTCAAAATTTATCTGGGTTAGAGATAATAAACCAAAGTTCAACAAGGATTGTTGCAAAAGATCTAATCGACATAAAAGAGATTCCAATTAAAACATTAATAAGAAGGATGGACAATATTGCAAGAGCAATGCTCGAGGATACTTTTAATTGTTTTTGCGGAAAAGAAGATGCCGAAAGTATAATCCACAGAGATGAAGATGTTAACAGGCTGCATTTTCTTACCTCAAGGATTATTAGGGGGGCCTTGAAAGACGTCAGAATAGCAAATTCACTGCAAACCAACTCATTAAGGCTGCACTCAGACCATACAGTTACAACAATGATAGAAAGAATAGCTGACAATACTAAAAGAATATGCAGGTATATTGGTGATACAAAAGTAAGTGGAAAGTGGAGTGAAGAGATGAAAACTCTTTTTAACAGTATCAAACAAAGCTACTTTGATGTTATGAGATCTTATCACACCAATGACGAAAAAATAGCGCTTGAAGTAGAAAAGAGAAACAAGGAAATAATAGTTGCATGTGACAGCTTCTTTGAAAAACATTACCATAAAGATTTAAAATTTACAAACGGAGATGGGAAGGGGGTTTGTAATTTTAGGCCAGCATGCGCAGCTACAGCAAAAATAGTGGAAAACATGAAGGCAATGGCATCTTCTGTTAAGTATATAGCTAGAACAGTAATTGGTGGGGGTTAATACCCTTCAAACAATATCTTTTTATTATCTTTTAAAAGAACAGTTCCACTTCCTTTCTTAACTTCTCCAATTACTTTAGCTTCATCCTTAAACTTAGAGGCAATAGAAACAGCATTGTCAGCATCTTTTGAATCAACTATCAAAAAGAAACCCTGGCCCATATTAAACTTCCTGTACATATCTTCATCTGAAAACTTAGTTTCTTTCTGCACAAGCTCAAATATCGGCTGCGGCTTAATAGGAGCATTAATCTCAAACTGCACCCCTTTTACCCTATTCAGGTTCTTTAGCCCATATCCAGTATTGTTAATTCCTACTAATTTAACCTTATCAGCAATAGCAGCAACTGTTTTAGAATATATCCTCGTTGGCTCTAATAAAATCTCTCCAATTGTAGAGCCATCAAACTTATCCTCTATTTTTCTATTTTTTAAAAACTTCAACCTTAAGTCAGTATAGCCATTTGAATGTGCTCCAGAGCTTTTCAAAGCAATTATCTTATCTCCAACTTTTACAGAAGTATTAAGATCTTCTTTTTTCATAAAACCAATTAAACCGCCAGCGATATCAAATCCCATTCCTGGCTTTAAGCCTTTTACCATCTCATCAACAGAGGCAGTTTCACCTTTTCCAATATTAACATGTATAGAGCTTCTTAAGATGTCTCCAACATCGCACATCTCTAATCCCTTAACAATCCCTTTCATCAAGTCTCCAGTTAAACCCATCTCCTCAAATTCATTTTGAACAGCAAAATAATCAATAAACAAAAACGGAGAAACCTTCCCAAGAGTAGCCAAATCATTCGCAGACATAGCAACTAAATCAATGCCAATAGTATCATACTTTTCCATCTCCTCAGCTAACAATAATTTAGTTCCAACGCCATCAATAGCACAAGCCATTAAATGATTAGGAAATACCTTATCATTAGAATACAGCTCAGCAAACATCCCTTCACCATAAACCATATTTTTCTTTAAAGAAGAAGGTATAGCTTTCTTTATAGCGCTAACTGCTTTGGCTTCTCTTTTTTGGTAATCCGTAAAGTCCGAACCTTGTGAGGGCTTTACCGGATTAGAGAAAACCTTTGTTTTCTTGTAATCTATATCCATAAAAACATGAATTTTATTGGAATATATAAAGTTTTGGTTTAGAGATTATTAAACCAAAAGGTTTAATTTAAATCTTCAGCTCTTTCTTCCAAAAGCCGCATATATTCTCTACTTTTTTAGCAGCAATCCCCGTATACCTTTCAGGATTCTTTAAAATTTCAATCTGCCTTTTACTGAACTTATCTAAATAAGGCTTCAATCCAGGATCTCTTAGCAAAAGCTCCCTAAATGGCTTTCCTGTTTGCTGGCTTTCCAATGTAAGCTTCCTTACATATTCATGCGCATCAGGATGATTATGTGCTGCTAATAAAATATATGCAGGCTCTGCTGTTATCATCTCTTTATTCATATCAAAATTCTTTTTCAAATTTGGTTTATCAACTACCAGTTTGCTCATTGTTTTGTTCAGCCTTGTAACTGAAACATACAAACCAGCCAAAATCTCCGTAACAAATCTTGATGAAGCTGAATTTGTCAAATCTCGTTGATGTTCGCATATCTGGTCCATATATATGGTGCTCATCCTTGGCATGAACTCTTTCCACATGGATTTAACATTTTCAAAGTTGATTGGATTCCTCTTATGCGGCATTGTAGAGCTTCCAACCTGTTTTTCTCCAAATGCTTCTGCAACTTCAGCTATCTCGCTTCTTTGCAAATGCCTCATGTCATCTGCCAAATTCGCCAGGACACCAAAACAAGAGATTATTGAATGAAAATAATCAGCCATATACTCTGCTTCTACAACCTGGGTAGAGATCGGAGAAGGCTTAAGCTTTAATTCAGCTAAAACCGCTCTTTCAAACTCTTCTGGATCTGCAAAAAATAGCGAAGAAGCATTATATGCTCCAACAGCCCCTGCAATTTTACCGCGTAAGTTATTAGCAGCCTTATGAACCGCCCTTATCCTGGCCCCAACTCTTGAAACATATTGTGCGATTGCAAAGCCAAATGTAATAGGCTCTGCATGCTGCCCGTGTGTTCTTCCAATCTGTAATGTATTTTTTTCACGTAAGGCCAAATAAATTAATGTTCTTTCAAAATTGATTAAAGCAGGAATCAAAACTTCGTTTGAAAAATCCTTAAAGCGAGATGCATCTGCCGTGCATATTATATCATGGGATGTTGTTGTAAAATGGACATAAGGCTTAGCCTTATCAGAAACCCTCTTACGGATGGAATTAGCCAGAGCTCTGATATTATGCTTTATTTTGTCTTCCTCCAAATAAACCTCTTGAGCAGTAATCTGGTGGCAAGCTCTTGAAACTTCGTCAGCAATAGCTTTACTGCAAACCCCTTTCTTAGCTAATGTCCTTGTCAAAGCAGCTTCAACCCTGGCTAAGTAACGAACAGCACCCTCTTCAGAAAGGTAAGGCCTTAACTTCTCTTTAACCTTATCACTTCTCCCGTAATACCTAAAGTCTAAAGGGGAAATATTATCAAACAAAGCTATGTCCTCTTCTTCTCCTGATACCCCTTCTTTTAGGTTGATCAAATTCTCAATATTCTTAAGCACCTTGTTGTTTTTATTTAGCTTTATGATCTTTCTGTTCTTATCATCAATAATGTTTATAATATTATTTTTCTTAAAAAGCTGTATAGTGCCATGCACTTTAGCAGGAGAAATATTTAATTTTTCAGCAATCTCTCTTATGTGCATAGATTCTTCTTCTAATAACCTAAGAATTTCAATATTCTTCTTTGTAAACAGTTTTGATAGTTCCATCTTATAATCTACCTCTTTAATTTCATAAAAAACCACCAACAAAGGCAACATAATAAAGAACCCGTATCTCTTTTGGGAGTAGGTTTTTTTATTAAAACCTCTATTGGTGGTTTTTATGAATGTGATACGAATAGAATAAGTGAAGTGTTCATTATTTATAAACTTTACTGTAATACATTATATATATTGTTTACTATTTAAGAACGTTTAAAACCTTACTATGGATCTTCCCATTAGAAGCAATATAATCTTCCATATAAGGATTCCATTTTTTCCCGTTAATATCAGTTACTTTGCCGCCTGCTTCTTCAACCATCAATAAAGCAGCAGAATGATCCCACGAGTTTGAGTCAAAATCAATGTTAAGCCCAGCTTTGCCCTCTGCAACTAACAAACTATGGTAAACAGCAGCGCCATAAACCCTAAAGCGCCATGTTAACTTTGCTAATTTTTTGAGTATCCGTATTTTCATATCAGTTTTGCTTCTTAACTTAGCATCAAACATAAACAAGCATTTCTTTAAATCAGTTTCATTGTTAACCTTAATTCGTTTTCCATTACAAAAAGCCCCTTTTCCTTTTTCCGCATAATATAATCTTTTTAGAACAGGCAGGTAAATCACACCTAATACAATTTCTCCTTCATGCTCTAGTGCAATAGAAGCGCCAAAAAGAGGGTTATCCATAATAAAATTATGCGTCCCATCTAAAGGGTCAATAATCCACTTATAGCCTGATTTCCTATTGCTTTTTCCATACTCCTCGCATAAAATATTGTGCTCTGGAAACCTTTTAAGAATTATATGCCTTATTTTATCACTGCTCTCAATATCCGCCTTAGTAACGAAACTATCATCCTTTTTCCTGCTCTTTTTAATTCCCTTGGCAAAATACCTTAATTGTATCTTTCCAGCTTCTTTTGCCGCTTTGATAGCTGTTTGTTTAAATGTAGCCTGCATTTTTCAAATTCTCCTCAATCCTTTTAGAAACATCTCCAACCTTAGTCTTGAACTTATTCCCTGTTATCATCTCATAAAGCTGGATATACCTTTTGCTCAACTCAATTACCAACTCTTCAGGAGCCTCTGGCAAAACCTTATCCTTATATGGGTCACAATGCTCTGTAAACCACAACCTTAAGAATTCCTTGTCAATGTTCTCTGGCTCTTCGCCTTTTGCAATCCTTTCTTCATAAGTTTCTTTAATCCAAAAACGAGAACTATCAGGTGTATGAATCTCATCTATCAAGAATATATTCCCTTCGGAATCGTAGCCAAATTCGTATTTTGTGTCTACTAGGATTAAGCCGTTCTTTGCAGCAATCTCAGTTCCTCTATCAAACAATTCAAGAGATTTAGCAGAAACAAGCCTCCATTGCTCCTTGCTCATTAATCCTTTTTTAACAATCTCTTCTCCTGAAATCTTCTCATCATGCTCATCAGATTTTGTTGTTGGAGTTATAATGGGTGTATCAAACTTTTGGTTCTTCTTCAGGCCTTCAGGCAAAACATTCCCGCAAAAATTCCTCTCACCTTTAGCGTAAGCTGTCCATGCTGCTGTTGATGTTACGCCAGTTATATATCCTCTTACAACAACCTCAACAGGAAATACCTTCAATTTTTTGCAAACAACAACATTTGGATCAGGGACATCAATAACATGGTTAGCAATAATATCTTTTGTCTGTTCAAACCAAAAAACAGATGTCTGTGTTAAAACCTGCCCTTTAAATGGAATTCTGGCCAATATTCTGTCAAAAGCGCTTTGCCTGTCAGTTGCTATTAAAAATATTTTATCATCAGAAACATAAACATCCCTGACCTTGCCTTTTTTTCTTTCACCTAAACCTTTAAAATTAGTCTCATTTAATGTAAAATTTATTTGTTGCTTAATACCCTTGTCAGATGCCACACTAACCAGCCTCCTTACTGTTGAAGTTCTTTATCGCTTTCCTTAACCTGGCTCTTTAATTTATCCCTAAACTCCTCTAGCTTAAGTGTATACTTATTGCCCACATTAAGAATTTGAATTGCAGCCAGAGCAGCATTCTTGCCATTATTCAGCCCCACCCATAAGCCATGTGTACTATGCTTTAAAACATTCAAAGCAGCTTCTGCTTTGTCATCATCTTTTAGCAATACTGGGCAGTAAATGACTAATTGCTCCTTTTCAGGTATTGGCTCATCTAAACTTATAAATTCGATATTTATGCCATCCTCTTCTGGCCCTTCAGATTCACTAAATTTAATGTCAAACTCCTCAAAGATTGCTTTTGCTTTTTTCAAGGCCTCACTAGGCGCCTCGCTTATTAAATTAACAGTAGAATGTTGTCCCAGTATTTTAGTAGCGTTCTTAACAGCTGCATCAACAGCATTGACACCAACACTCAAGACAGGTATCCCAGAAGGCATCTGCATTATAGAAAGCAAAGCGTCTAGGCCTTGATAGCTGCCGTGGCAAGGAACGCCAATTACTGGTTTTATAGTTTTAGAAGCAATCACACCAGGCAGAGCAGCGCTTAACCCAGCACCTGCAATTATAAGGTCATAATCAGAACTTATTATCTGCTCAAGCTCTTCAGGTGTCCTATGCGCAGAGCTTATCCTTAATTCTGCTTCAACACCTTCTTTTTTCAATCCATGCATTATCTCCTTGTAAACAGGCGCATCTGATTTAGAGCCAAATATTACTAACGCCTTAGGCATATAATCACCCCTATAAGAAAGATTAAGTATATTGCTTTATATATTTTTTGGATTTTATATTATCTCTCCAACAACATAGATAGAGCCAGTAACCAATATTAAGTCATCTTGCTTAGCAATCTTCTTAGCATAACCCAGAGCTGCCTTTACATTCTCTATTATTATGTAATTGAACTCAATCTGCTCAGCAAGTATCCTTGGGTCTATGGCTCGGGGTATATTTGGCTTTACAAGTATAGTCCTGCTGCTTAATGGTTTTAATTCTTTTATCATTGCCTTGTAATCCTTGTCCTTTAGTATACCCAATATTAGTATTATCTTATTATACCCCTTTTTTATCTTCAGCAATTCTTTCTTTAGAGCTTTAACAGCATCTGGATTATGCGCGCAATCAACTAATACATTATTAGAGATAAACTCCAACCTTCCATGCCATACAGTTTTTAACAAACCATTATTTATTTCATTTTTTTTAATTTTTAAATTATAATAATGATTTAATACCCTAATGGTTTCCATAGCAATTGAAGCATTTACTAGTTGAAATTCCCCTTTTAATTTTAGAGGAACATTTATTGGTTTGCCGTCTGTAAAAACCTTGCAGCCCTTATCCTTCGCAATCTTCTTGATAACATTCAAAGCAGAACCTTTAGCACCAGTAACAACCGGTTTTCCCTCTTTAATAATCCCAGCTTTTTCATAAGCAATCTTTTTAATAGTATCTCCTAAATAATCCTGATGCTCTAATCCAATATTTGTTATAACCGAAACTAAAGGATCAACAACATTAGTAGCATCTAACCTGCCGCCTAAGCCAACCTCCAAAACCAGATAATCTACTTTTTTATCCTTGAAATAAAGAAAAGCCATCGCAGTTATAACCTCAAAGAATGTTTGGTCTGTTATAAATGGTTTTATCTTTTTAAAATAATTAATTAGATCTTTTTCAGATATTTTTTTTCCATTAATCAAAAATCTTTCCCTGAACTCCTTCAGATGAGGGGAAGTATACATCCCCACCTTATAGCCTGCTTCTTTCAATACAGAACTAATCATCGCACATACCGAACCTTTTCCATTAGTACCTGCAACATGAATTACTTTAAGAGATTTCTCAGGATTTCCTATTTTTTTAAGAAGAATTTTGATATTATCCAAGCTAAGGTTAAAATGGCCTTTATGTTCAGAGCCATGAAGGCTGTATATCTCTTTTATCGTTTGATTATAGTCCATATTTATGGCTAATTCTAAGCTGATTAATAAATTTAATGCTTAAACAGCCTCACACCAGAAAACACCATTGCAATCCCTAACTCGTCACACTTTGTAATAACTTCTGAATCTTTTTTAGCGCCGCCTGGTTGAATGATTGATTTAATCCCAGCCTCAGCAGCAGCTTCAACCGCATCAGGAAATGGAAAGAATGCATCAGAACTCATAGCTCCCCCTTGGGCCCTTCCAGCAGATTTTCTTTTTGCAATGATAGAAGCATCTACCCTTGACATCTGCCCAACACCCATGCCATAGCCAGTTTTATCTTTAGCAAAAACAACAGAATTAGATTTAGTATGTTTGTTGACTTTCCATGCAAACTTTAAATCCTCTAATTCCTTAGCGCTAGGCTTTCTTTTAGTTACACATTTCAGCTCTAATTTATCAACATCAGGCCATTCTCTTGACTGAATTAGAATACCACCAACAACTTTTTTCATGTCATAGCCTTCAGAAGCTTTTGTTAACTTTCCAACTTCTAGGATTCTGCAATCCTTTTTATTTTCTTTTAAGAATTCTAAAGCATCTTTATCAAAACTTGGTGCTATTAATAATTCAATAAATTTTCCTTTACTCATCTCAGCAACCTTCAAGCTGCAAGTCCTATTCATTGCTATTACACAGCCAAAAGCAGACATTGGATCAACATTATATGCATCTTCAAATGCCTTCTCAATTGTATCTCTGGAAGCAACACCGCATGGATTAGCATGTTTTATTACAGCAACAGCAGGCGCTTTGAATTCCTTGACCAACTCTAAAGCTCCATCTCCATCAAATATATTATTATAACTAAGCTCCTTGCCCCAAAGCTGTTTAGCATTTACAATTGAGGTTTCATGTAAGATAGGCTCCCTGTAGAAAGCTCCTTTCTGATGAGGGTTTTCACCATATCTTAAGTTTTGTACTTTATTGAAAGCTAAAACCATTGTATCAGGCAGCTCTTCCTCGCCTAAATACCTTGCAATCATGCTATCATAAACAGCCGTTCTTTCAAAAACTTTCTGAGCTAGCTTTTTCCTTTCTTCAATTGAAATCTTTTCCTTTTTCTTCAATTTAGTTAGGATTGGCTCATAATCTTTAGGATCTGTCAACACAATAACATCCCTGAAATTCTTAGCAGCACTCCTTATCATAGAAGGCCCGCCAATATCAATCATTTCAATTGTTTCCTCAAAACTAACCTTTTTCTTGACAGTATCTTCAAAAGGATATAGATTGACAACAACCATATCAATCATTTCAATATTGTTATCTTTAGCCTGCTTCATGTGCTCTTTATTATCTCTAAGAGCAAGTAAACCTCCATGTATCAATGGATGTAATGTTTTAACTCTGCCGTCCATCATCTCGGGAAATTTAGTATATTCAGAAACATCCTTAACCTTAACGCCAGCTTCCTTTAATTTCTTAGCTGTCCCCCCAGTTGATAATATCTCAACTCCTAATTTATCAAGTTCTTTAGCAAACTCTACAATTCCTGTCTTGTCAAAAACTGAAATCAATGCCCTTTTTATCATTTTTCATTCATCTCCTCTTTCATAAATTATTCTAATATCTTAACTTTATGGCCATCAACCTTTATATTTCCATCCCTATACAACTCAATACCTTTTAGTATAATCTTCTGTTCAGCTGCCTGTACCTTTTCTTTCAGGCTATCTACAGTTTCTCCTTCCTCAACAGGAACCTCTTTCTGCAGTATTATAGGCCCTGTATCTGCTCCTTCATCAATAAAGATTAAGCTTGCTCCTGTAACCTCGTCTCCATTCTCTAAAACCATTTCATGAACACCTTTGTCCATGCCGCCAGCATACTTAGGCAGCAGACTAGGGTGTATATTCATAACCTTATTCAGCCATTTCTGTACAAACCATGAAGACATAAGTTTCATATATCCTATCAAAAGAACTAAATCAACACCATGCTCTGCCAACAGTTTATCGACTTCTCTGTCATATTCCTCTCTTTCCTTACTTTTAGGATCTAAGAAAATAGCCTTTAAACCATGTTTTTTGGCTCTTTCAAGTATGCCAGCTTCTGACTTATTGCTTAAAACAAAAGAAATCTCAACATCAGGTAACTCATCAGACTCTATAGCATCTATTACAGCTTGTAGATCAGTTCCCCTTGTGCTGCCTAATACGGCAATTTTTAAGATTCAAACCACCGTACTATCAGAAAATCCATTTAGTTTATAAATATTACTACAAAATTTGCTTACACGCCAAAAAATAGTTATATTTAAAAGTGCAATAGTAACTGCAACAGTTGTGAAACAAACAAGCTTGGAGGGCATAATTGTCCCTTTAATCACCCCAATACTTCCAGATTTAGAAGTAGACGAAAGTAGCCCTTGGGCAATTGTTAATCATGTAATAACGGGCGGCGTTGATGGAATACTTGTTAATGGCGCAACAGCAGAGTTCTACTCTTTAAGTCGTTTACAAAGGAAATATAATCTAATCAGGGTTGTTGGGCATACTGAAGGGAGAGTGCCTGTAATAGCAAACGTTACAGACAACTTGAGGGCAGGCTCTTATGAAGAAGCATTACAGCTGACAAAACAAAACATAAATGATGCTACAGAAGCAAGGGCTAATCATGTTTTACTATGCCCATATTATTATAATTCAATCACAGAAGAAAATGTTGTTCAATTCACAAAAGAAGTAGCAGATTATGCAGCTAAAAAAGGCTTGCCTCTTTTCTTGTACAACAACCAAAGAATACATCACGATGAAAAGAGCTTGCCAATAGGAGTAGTTAGTGAATTAAGCAGGTATGATAACATTGCAGGCATCAAAGATAGCTCAGAAGATTTAGATTATTTTATGCAGCTTCTTGCGCTTCAAAACCAAGGCTTTAAGGTTTTCCAGGGCTCAGAAAGGCTTATTCACGCTTCATTTAGCGGAAAAATAAAACCAGCAGGCATTGTTCCAAGCATGGCTAATGTTGCTCCAGAATTTGTAAGGAGCGTTTATGAACATCCTATTGAAGCATCACAAAGGAATATGGACTGGGCATGTGCATTGTTATATGGTAAATCTGATTCTAAATACACTCACATAATAGGTGGAATAAAAGATGTCTTATGTAAAATGGGATTAATCTCAACTCCAAGAATGATTGATGGCAGTTCAGTTTCTATCAGTAGTATAAATATGCGGCTATTTGAACAATTCAAAAACGTACAACTTAGAGCTTATAGCAAATAAATCACAATCTTTTCTGCAGTTCCATACACTCTAAAGTATTCTCTAATAACATAGTGATTGTCATTGGCCCCACTCCGCCTGGAACAGGCGTAATATATCCGGCAACATCTTTTACAGAATCAAAATCAACATCTCCGACTAATTTATCATATACTTTGTTAGTGCCAACATCAATGACAACAGCCCCTTTCTTGACCATATCTCTCTTAATCAAACGAGGTTTTCCAATAGCCACTACCAAAATATCAGCATCCTTCGTATACTTCTCTAATGGCTTGCTTCTGGAATGGCACATTGTTACAGTACAATTCTTTTGTTGTAATAATAAAGAAACAGGCTTACCGACAATATTGCTTCTTCCAACAACAACAGCATGCTTCCCTTCTAAATTAATACCAGTGCTTTCAATCAACTTCATAATCCCTTTAGGAGTAGCAGGCAAAATTGTATTTTTGCCCATCATCAAATTACCAATATTTACAGGGCTAAAACCATCTGCATCTTTATATGGTAAAATAGCATCAATAATAAACTGCTCATTGATATGTTTTGGCAAAGGCAACTGAACAATAAATCCATGTATCTTGCTGTCTTGATTAAGCTTATTAACTTCATCTAAGAGTTTTTCCTCGCTTGTATCCTTACCAAGCTTTATCATTCTAGAATAAAAACCAGCTTCCTGGCATGCTTTATCTTTTCCCCTTACATATACCTGAGAAGCAGGATCATCACCAACTAAAACAACAGCTAAGCCTGGCTTTTCCTTTAGCTTAGAAACCTTTTTCTTAAGCTCAGCTCTTATCTCAGCAGCTACCTTTTTGCCATCTATTATTTTTGCTGTCATATAAATAACCTTGTGTTTAACTTATATAAATCTTATTATTTTAATATCCCTAAATTAGGATACAGTGGAAACTTCTTAACAAGCCCCATAACATCTTTTTTTACATCATTAAGCGCAGCTTCATTGCCCCAATTATCAAGAACCTTGACAATCAATTTTCCAATTATCTCCATCTCACCTTCTTTAAATCCACGAGTAGTCAAAGCAGGTGTCCCTATCCTAATCCCTCTTGGGTTAAATGGAGTTCCAACCTTTTTGCCCAAAGAATCAATTGGCAACTCGCCAGAAGGATTTGGAATCATGTTCTTATTGGTATAAATATGTGCTTTATCAAGAGCTGTTTCAGCTTGTTTCCCAGATATCTTCTTGCTTCCCCAAACATCAAGCAGCATCAAATGATTGTCAGTTCCATCTGACACCAGTTTTATACCTAAACCCATAAGGGTCTCTGACAGCACCTTTGCATTCTTCACAATCTGCTTGCAATATACTTTAAAGTCAGGCTGCAGATCTTCCTTAAATGCAACAGCTTTTGCAGCTATGATATGGTCCAATGGACCGCCTTGCGTTCCGGGGAAGACAGAAAAGTCAATCCTCTGAGCTAAATTCTTCTTTTCATCAGGGCAGTACTTCTCTTTCAATCTATCTTCTATTTGGCAGAGTATCATGGCGCCCCTTGGCCCCCTTAAAGTCTTATGCGTTGTCGTAGTTACGATATCGCAATAAGGCATTGGGTTTTGATGAACACCAGCTGCACACAGGCCTGCAATATGGGCAATGTCTGCCATATGATAAGCTTCAACTTCTTCTGCGATTTCTCTGAATTTCTTAAAATCCAAATCCCTGGGATAAGCAGAAAAACCAGATAAAATTAATTTAGGATTGTGTTTCAATGCTAATTCTCTTACCTCGTCCATCTCTATCCTTTCTGTATCAGAATTAACCCCATAAGGCACAATATTATACATCTTTCCAGAAAAATTAACAGGGCTTCCATGCGTCAAATGCCCCCCATGAGCTAAGTTCAATCCTAATATAGTATCTCCTGGTTTTAATATTGTGAAATAAGCCTGCATGTTTGCTGGTGAGCCTGCATTAGGCTGGACATTTGCATGCGGCGCATCAAAAAGTTTCTTCGCCCTCTCGATAGCCAGCTTTTCACAAACATCAATAAATTCATTGCCGCCATAATATCTATGGTCAGGATAACCTTCAGAATATTTGTTTGTAAGCACACTCCCCATTGCCTGCAAGACAGCTTTGCTCACAAAGTTCTCAGAAGCGATCATCTCAGCCCCTTCTTCCTGCCTCTTTATCTCATTCTTTATAGCTTTAGAAACATCAGGATCAAACTTCTCAAGGTCTTGCATTCTGTCCATCAATAATCACCCGATAAGGATTAAAAAGAAGTTGTTTAAATATGTTTCTAAAATGCTTAGCATTTTAGAAGCTAAAAAAAGGTAAAGCTTTTTTTATATTTCTATATTTCACTTATAACCTTATCCAGCCTAACATCCCAATCATGATTAGGTATAAACTCTAAAATCTGCATCTTAAATGCTAAACCAACTTTCTTTCCTTTAAAATCCTTTAAGAATTTATCATAATAACCTTTGCCATACCCTATCCTATGGTTTCTTTTGTCAAAAACAACCCCGGGGACAATAACTAAGTCTATGTCTTTTTTATCAATCTCTTTTATCTTTGATGGTTCTAATATACCATATTTTCCTTTTTTATCTAGCTCTTTAAAATCTTTAATCAAAGAAGCAACAATCTTATCTCCTTTAACAGCAGGCACACAAACTTTCTTATCTTTCAAAGCTTTCTTCATCATGTCAAAAGTATCAACCTCAGAGCCAAAAGAAACATAAAACATTACAACCTTAGCATTTTTGTAATCTTCAGAGTTAAACAATTTTTCTTTAATAACAGAAGATTTAGAAATAATCTCTTCCTTGCTTAACCGATTCCTTTTTCTCAATATAACCCTCCTGCTTGTTTGTTTCATTAACAGTATAAAGGAAGAGCTGGTTAATAAAATTTGTCATTACAGGAAACTTCGGGCTAAAACCAAATAGAAAACTATTTAAACCAAATCCCACCTTTTAATATTATAAGTAAAAAAGGGATGGTAAATGCCAAAGTTTCCAATAGACTTAAAAGATTACAAACCTTTGACTTTTGATATTTCTAAACCTACATTAAGTTCAGAGCAAAAAAAGCAATTAATAAAGAACATCCAATTAGTAAGGGACACAGTTGTTTTCTTCACAGCCTATGCAAAAGCAAAAGACATTGGTGGCCATACAGGAGGAGCATATGATGTTGTTCCAGAATACCTCATAACAGAAGCATTCGCCAGAGGAGATAAAACAATTTATCCCGTTATATTTGATGAAGCAGGCCATAGAGTTGCAATACAATATGCAATGTCTGCTATAAACAAAGAATGGGGCAAAGATGGATTGCAAAAATTAATGCATTACAGAGAATTTAAAAGCGGCTTGCCAGGCCACCCAGAAACAGAGCTAAAAACAGCAAAGTTTAACTCAGGCAGATTAGGCCATATGTGGGGAGAAGTAAATGGAATAGCAATGGCAAATCCAGATAAAAAGATAGTCATGCTTGGAAGTGATGGCTCTTTCTTAGAGGGGAATGATGCAGAAGCTGCCAGAATAGCTGTTTCCAGAAACCTTAATGTTAAAGTTCTATTCGATATGAACGACGTAACAATCGCAGGCCATCCTACTGAATATATGAAAGGATTCAATATCGAGCAGACACTTGGAGGCCATGGAATAAAAGCATTAGTTGGCAATTATAATGATAAAGAGGATATTGATCTGCTTTACAAGCAAATAAGGCAAGTACTTTCTGAGGATGGACCATCAGCTGTCGTTACAAAAAGAAAAATGGCTGTTGGTATAAAGGGCATTGAAGGCTCACCAAAAGCTCATGATGCAATAGGTGTTGATGTAGCAATTGAATATCTTAAAGCTAAGGGCTATAAAGATGCAGTTGAGCTTTTGAAAAACACAAAACCAATAACCTACAAAGAGGAACATCTTGGAAGTTCTGTTGAAGAAGGTAAATGTCGTTCACAATTCGGCAAGACAGTTGCATCTATTCTATCTAAACTATCAGGCAAACAAATCCTGAATTCAGTCCGTATCTTTGACCCTGACTTAGAAGGTTCAACTGGGCTACAATCAATCAGGGAAGCTTTGGAAAAGAAAGATAAAAACTTAGCAAAATCCGTTTACCATAATATTGGGCCGCAGGAAAGAGCAGGAATATTGGCAGCTGGTGGTTTTGGCTCAGAGAGGGGCAAGCAAGGAATCTATGCAACATTCTCTGCTTTTAGTGAGATGATAATTAGTGAATTAACAATGTTAAGGCTAAGCAAAAGGAATATGCTTATTCACTATTCACATGCAGGCGAAGACGGAATGTCAGACAATACATGCCATTTCGGTTGGAATATCTTCTTCCTAAACAACGGTCCTGCATCAGAAGACACAACAAAAATGTACTTTCCAGCAGACGCATTACAGATGGATGCAATTGTAAAGAAAGTGTTTAATGATGAAGGCATAAGGTTTGTTTTCTCTACAAGACCAGGTGTTCCTTATATACTTGATGAGAAAGGAAAAAAGCTCTATGAAAATTACCAATTCAAGCCAAATAAAAATGAAATAATAAGAGAAGGCAAGGATGGTTATGTAATAAGTTACGGAGAAATGCTCTACAGAGCCTTAGATGCTGTCGAAAAAGCAAGAAAAGAAGGCATAGATGTTGGATTAATCAACAAGCCAACATTGAATATTCCTGATGAAGCTATGCTTAAAAAGATTGGAAAATCTAAATTTATATTATTAGTAGAATCTCAAAATTACAACACTGGATTAGGGATAAGGTATGGAACATGGCTCTTGGAAAGGGGCTTATGCACCAAATACGCTCACATCGGAGCAACAAAACCAGGAATTGGCGGCCAGGAAGAGCAGATTCCTTACCAAGGATTAGACTCTAAAGATATTTTAAAGAAAATAAAAGAGATGGCTAAATAACTATCCTCTTAACTCTTTCATATGTTCTATTCTTTTTATAATAAAATATATCAATCCATTATCTTAGGATTCTTTTTTATCATACTTGTTATCACAAAAGGAAATATTAGCGTAGTAACCAATGTCATGACAACAATATTTGAATAAACTTCTAATGGTAATAGCGCTGTTTTGAATGCTATAAGCGCAAGAGCAAGCCCTACAGCTCCTCTGCTGTTCATTGCCCAGCCTATTAGATGAAGTTTCTTGAAACTTAGTTTTGTGAATGGTTTTGTAAGCAGCGTACCAAACAATTTTCCTATTATAGCGACAACTATTGTTACTATAACCAAAAATGGGCTAACTTTTAGTGAATCAAGATTAAAATCAAGGCCCATGGATATGAAGAAAAAAGGCACAATTATTAGGAATACCATCTTCTCAAAAGTTTTAGTGCTATTTTTACTTTTGTCTATCACCCTTTGTGAAACAATGCCAACAAAGAAAGCTACAATTATTAACGCTAAAAGTATATCTTCTTTTATGTAAGCTTCCTTGAATAAGTATGTGATGATGATGAATAATGAAAACCCCAGGATGTCATCAAAAATGCCAGCATCAATGATAATTGAAGCTACTCTTGTTTTCAGTTTTTTTAGTTCAATCAAGAAGGAAGCCGTGGTTGCTTCCGCAGTTATGCTCATACAGATACCAACTATCAAGGAAACAAATATAGAATATCCTATTAAAAAGAATACAACAAAACCTAGTAAAAAAGAAGTCAATGCGCCGAATATAGTGATAACAAAGCTTTCCTTTCCTTCACTGTATATAACTTTTGACGAGCTTTTTAACCCAGCAAAGAACATCAAGCAAAGCAGTGCAATATTCCCGATATTAGATATCAATCCGGTATTGGGTTCAAGTACTGCGCTCTTTATCAGGGGTTGGCCAAGAATCAAGCCGCTTAGTATCAAGGCAACAACCATTGGAACCTTCAGTCTCTTTGCTAAGAAAACCATAAAATAAGAAAATATAATTATAACCAATAGTGAAACAATTAATATCATAACCAATTTTTAATTAGGATATATAAAAATCTTTTGTATTAACCCCTCAACTCTTCCATATGTTCAATTCTTTTATCAATCAATTCTTTTGTTCCAATATCTTCTCTATGGAATATTGGTCCTTGTGCAGAACAAACACCATCTTCTGCGATTACCTGAGCTTGTTCTAATGTTGGAGCAATTCCAACAAAAGCCACTGCCCTTGATTTTGACATGTATAACTCACCATCTTTTCTGTCGACAGAAGCATAATATACCTTTACATTATCAGGCACCTCACCTAAAGATATCTTCTGTCCTTCAACAGGATTTGTTGGATAGCCTTCAGGAACAGCATATTTACATACAGTTGCATTTTCAGAAAAATTAGGCCTTATCTTATGCAGTGTACCTTCAATAATAGCTTTACAAACATCAACAAAATCATTTTTCATTATTGGCAAAACATTCATTGCTTCAGGATCACCTAATCGAGCATTATACTCTATCAATTTAACGCCTTTCTTTGTGCATATAAAACCGCCATACATGACTCCTTTATACAGCTCACCGCACTCTTTAAATAAAGCTTCTCTCATCTTGTCAGTAATTACATGTGCTTCCCTTAAATCTTGCTCAGTCATAAAAGGCAATAACTTGCCTGTAGAATAGCTTCCCATTCCTCCAGTATTAGGCCCTTTATCATCAACAAAAGCCCTTTTATGGTCCTGAACAGGAGGGCAGTCAAATAAGCTTTTTCCATCAGTAAAGCTTTGCAAAGAGAACTCTTCTCCAACTAATTTCTCTTCAACAACAACTGCTTTATGATTTTTCAAAACATCTTCACAATATGCATAAGCTTCATCCTTTGTTTCAAAATGATCTCCTTGAACCTTAACACCTTTTCCTCCGGTTAACCCATCTGGCTTTACAACAACACCATCTAACTTTTCAATAAACTCCATCACTCCGTCTAAACTTTCAAAAACCCTGAACTTAGGCATTCCAGGAATCTTGTATTTTTTCATAAGTAACCTTGTAAATGATTTTGATGTTTCCAATCTAGCCAATTCCTTTTTAGGCCCTACACAAGGAATTCCTATAGCTTCCAAAGCATCAACTACTCCATTGCTTAATGGATCTTCAGGGCCAATGACAGCAAACTCTACATTAGAGCTTTTAGCAAAATTCTCAATCTCATCTAGATCATTATACTTGCCAATCTGTACCTGCTCAGATAATTTAGCAATACCTGGATTATTAGATTTCATATAAGAAAAAAGCTTTGGTTTCTGCGGGCTTCTGACAAGAGCTTCTGCAATTGCATGCTCGCGAGCGCCATTCCCCACTAAAAGTACTGATATCATGATAATCACTCCAGAAATAAAGAGAAATAGCTATTATTTATATCTTTTGCCCAATAATCATATGGTTCTTAGGAGTTACCCCCCTTGGCAAAAACTCTGCAATTTTAACAGAATAACCCCTTTCTTCAAGAACTCTTACACGCAGGGCATCAATGATATACATTGCTTTTCTTGCATAAGCCAATTTAGCTTCATCTTTCCCAAAATAATCTGCTATTTTGCATATCTCCCTAAACTTAACTAAAGGTATAGCCCTCAGCCCAAAAGAACCATCCATCGGAAAAGCATTTTGATCAATCTTGCCATAACAACAAGGCACTATAAAAATTCCTTCGGGTTTTTCTTCATTTATACTATAGTTAATTATATAATCAGGTGCATTCCCGCAACAATGCAAACCAACATATACAAATGGGCCCCTAATGCCAAGTGATGGATTCTCAATAACATCCGTGTTAATATACTTAATAATACCTTCTAATACAAGCCTCTCTTTGATTTCTCCAAACCCATTTAAATTTTTTGCATCCTTATCTACAAGATAGGTCTTTGCGTGCAGCAAATAAGCTATTGCTGCACCCAATATCCCTTTTCCAGAGCACCAATCCACATAACAATAAGAATCAGAAAACATGTTATTATTTTTTAATTGTGTTAAAAAAGCTTCAACTTCCCTTAATTTCTTTTGCATCTTTCTTGAGCATACCTTGCTTTCAAGGTCCGTACCTTCAAATAACACCTCTACTTCAAAAGATTCAGATTCGTGCCTTATTTCAAACCTCTCTTGCAGACATCTGTACAAGCTGTCAATCAGGCTTCCAGTTTTTTTATCCATGAGAATTATTGTTTAATCCCGCCAAGGACATAATCTAAGCTGATTTCTATTGCTGAGACTGGCGCTTCTAACCCGAATTTTAAAAGAACTCTAGGATGAATCTGCCCCATTATTCCTATTGTTTTTCCGCCAACTATAACCTCAGCGCTTCTGCCTTTTATTAAATATGGCGCAGAAAACTCCCTTAGGCCGTAGTCAATTCCAGACCTTGCCATTACCTCATCTAAAGCCCCATAAGCCATATTGAATGATTCATTATTTGACATTACTGCTAAGCATAATCTCATATTGTTTGAAAACCCTGTTGGTGAATCATCCTTTTGGATTACATCATCAATCTCATACACCTTTATAGGCAGGCTTTCTGACTTATTTCTAGACAACAAATATAACAATTCAGGAAGTATATCTGTTCTTATCATATTAACTGACTTAGTTTTTGGTTGTTGTACTATCGGTAATGTTGGGTCATCATCTTTTCCCATATTATCAAATTGCCTTTGCCTGTTTGTAATTACAGAAGTCATGACCTCAGTATAGCCTAAAGAAACGCATAATTCTCCAAAGTGCCTTGTTTTTCTTGCATGCAGTGTCTCTTTTCCAAGCTGGTATCCTTTCTCAAGCTGCGGCTTAAGATTTTCATACCCATAGCTAATGCATACATCCTCTGCAAGGTCAGGTTGTATCGCCTTATCTTTCTGAGGCAGTATATCCACCCTATAACATGGAACATCAACATGGATTAGCCCATTTCTTTGCTTGGCTCCAAATCTCATACGCATTAAATGGGCTATTATCTCTTCAGCAGGCATAGATACGCCTGCCATTTCATTAATATAATCTGCAGAGACAGTAGCTGGTTTATTTGCTAGTGATACTGATTTTCTTTGCGATCCTGGGTAAACTGAATTTACAGTGTAACATTTTCCTCCCCTGTCTATTAATGCTGTAGCAATTATGCACAATGCATCCTCAACACTTTTTTCATGTAGCCCAGTGACCTCAACCAATAAGTTTGAATCACCTTCTACAACCTTGCCGCTGTAATTTGAGTTTATTATCGGCGGGAAAGATAAAACCCTTCCCTGATTATCCATAAATATAGGGTATTTCTCAAAGTCTCTTATAAGATGCCCATATTTTACTCCGCATGGGTGCAGTGCTAGTATCTCTTCAAGGTCTAATTCTTGTGCAAGCTCCAAAGGCTCAAATCTTACTGAGCTTGGCTCTACTGCTTTGTAAAACAAAGGAAACTCAACCTTGTCGCTGTTGTATATCCCTATAGACACCTTTTCCCTGTCATTGCCAAATGTTTCATGTATTTTTTCCTGAAGGCCAATCATTGATTTAATCAAGAAATCATCAACTGACAAGCCCCTGATTACAGCTGCCCTGATATGCGGCCTTATCATTAGCATTTCAGCTTCTACATTAATCACATGCTCAGATGGCAATGATTCATAATATGGGGCCCCAACTTCTATATCTAAGTGCCCTCTTAATTGTCTTGCATATCCTTCTACACTGAGCAAGTCAGGCCTTTGAGGAGTCACCTCGATAGATGCATTTTCACCATCGAATGCCTCAAGAGATGTTCCTAAACTAAATCCAATCCTGTTTAATTCTTCCTGTGTTAACTCCTTTCCAACCAGTTTTTCAAGATCTTTCAGCAAAAAAGTTGCTATAGCCATAATTTTTTCCTCTCTCTTGAATATTTCAGCTCCATATCACTTCCTAACAATTCCCTTATTGATCCAGTGCCATACAGTAGGGCAGCTAATCTTTCCAATGCTAAACCCCAGGCAATTGCAGATTTTCCTTCATGCCCCAAAGCAGACATCATTTCAGGCCTAAACAAGCCAGAATTAGCTATCTCTAAATACTTCCCTAATGGCGCAAAATACGCATATATTTCCATAGAAGGCTCTGTATAAGGATTGTAAGTCGGCTTAAGCTTTATATCCTTAAGGCCAAGATGGCTGTAGAATTCAGATAGCGTCCCTATCAAATTTCTCAAAGAAAGTTTTTCATCAACAACTACCCCTTCTATCTGATGAAATTCTGGCAGATGCATATTGTCAGTAGTTTCATTTCTAAAAACCCTGCCTATAGCAAATAATTTAAGGGGCAATTTTTTTCTTGTTGTTAGGTAATGAGCAGTTAAATCAGTGGTATGTGTTCTGAGTATAGGTCTTCTGGCCTCGTTTATATCCCATTGTTCATCATAAGCAAATTCGTGGCTTTCTCTTACCCTTTTAACTAATTCTTGGTCAAGCTCTCCTTTAACCTGGATATTTCCCAAATAAAATGTATCCTGTATCCTTCTTGCCGGATGATTTTGCCTGGTAAATAATGCATCAAAATTCCAGAATGACAAATCAACAAAAGCCCCTTCCATCTCCTCATAACCCATGTTCAAGAATATCTTTCTGACATACTCGCTTAATTCCCTTAGTGGCGCCAGTCTTCCGCCATAAATCCTGTCTGGGTGTAGCCCCAGGTTAAATTCCTTTAATGGAGTTGTTTCCCAACTGCCGTCTTTTAGCATTTCTGCTGTTAAGTCTGCAACTGGCTTTTTCTCTAGCTCTAGCTCGTAACTTTCAAAATCCGGATTTAACTTAATTGTTCTGGCATTAAATTGCTTAATCTTCCCAATTTTTCTCTTCTTTAATATCTCGCACAATATCCTGTTCGAATCATCAACTGTTACCTCAGCCTGTTTTTTGCCAGTTAAGCTGTCAAGCAATACAAGATATTCTGCCAGCATTTGTTCAGTAGCATCCTTCTTGCCGGGATCAACTGAAGCAACCTCATAACCATCTCCTCTTTCAACATTTACAATTCCAAGCTTTTCAAGCGAAGTTAATGAATAGTACACCTCTGTTTTTGGAAGCGCTGCTTCAAGCTCAGAAAAAAGAATGGCTTTTGATTCAGATTGTAAAATAAAATCCAAGGCAACAAGCTCAGCAGGAACATATTTTTCAGCAAGAACATCATCCAGAACCAATTTTTGTTTTTGGGAAACATCAATGCTCACAAGCCCCTTGCTTGCAAGGCTTTGAAGCCTGTATAACAAAGAGCTAATCTCCATCTGAGTAACCTGCTGCAAAGACTCTGCTTCAAATGAGCCATACTTATAATTTGCATGGATACATCTAACCAACCCCATCTCAGTTTCATCAAGTATTGCTTTTTTCTTTTCCATATTTTATTGTCTCCTTTGGCTCATAACATGTTCAATCGCTTTTTTATAAACTTCAACAAACCCGTCTATATTCTCTCTTTTTGTTAAAGGGTTCATCAAAACAACCCTGTGGCAATAAAGACCAGATTTAGCTAAGCCTGAAGTATCAGAAATTGTATATCTCCCTTCACTGTTTATGTATGATCCAATTGCTTCGTTTAATCTATTCACCCTGCTTAAATAAGGGGTGTTTTCTCCTTTTTGCAATGCTCTTTCTTTTGAAGAAGATGGCTTGTCTAATTCAGCAGGGATATACCTGAAATTGACCAGGTTCATCTCGGGGTTTTCAACTACAACCTCTATCCTGCCAGAATTCAATTTAACTTTTTTTAGTTGCTCAACAAAGTAGCTGGTTCTAGCTAGGCAAGTTCTAAAAACCTCTTTATAGAACTCTTCAGGGTAAGCAAATAACGCCATATAAGTTGAAAAAATACCGCTTGTAGATTGTGAGCCTATTAATTTAACACCCCCTGGGTGCTTTATATGGCCTTTTAGATATTTGGCATCTGTAGACAATTGCCTTCTTGCATTTATGCCGTTCTTAAAAGAGATTACTCCTGCATTATAGGGTGTATAAAAATTTTTATGCGGGTCTATAGAAACAGAGTCATACCATTTTAGGGCTTTACCAAATTTTTCTTTGAATTCATCTAGCATGAAAATATATGGCCCGCCCCAGGCAGCATCAGCATGCAGCCAAACTTTTTTTCCTGTCTCTCTTTCGAATTGCCTCACTATCCTATTTATCCCTCTTAAATCATCTATCGCTCCTGTTTCTGTATTTCCTGCAATGCCAACAACAGCCACTATTCTTCTATTTTCTTTATAGACCTGCATTAATTTATTTTGCAGGTCATCAAGATCCATTTGGCATCTGTCATTAACCCTTACATAAACCTGGTTTACTTCTCCTAGGCCTAGCAAGTTTTGTGATTTATCCAATGAATAATGCGCTGATGCCGGCAATATTACAGCAGGTTTTTGATTAATTTTTTCATTTCCAATGCCACCATTCTTGCGAAGATCAAACTCCTGGTAAGCTGTATTCCTTGCAACCAGCAACGCCATCATATTTGCCTCAGTGCCTCCAGATACCACTAAAGACAAAGCTGATTTGGTGGTGTAGCCGACCATATCATCTATCTTTCTCCCTATCCTTCTTTCAAGATTGTTGCTAAGCCTTGAAACTTCAGCTGCTACATGATTGCCACTATTGATTATTCCTATCATGTGGCTTAGCATCAGCAATTTTGGAGATTGGGACAGCATATGGGCGAAATATGTTTCTTCACTAAAATGGGTTGTTTCAGTAGCAAGTATGCCTAAGAGGTGATCCAAAGTGCTAAGGCCGCTTATATTCCCGTTTCTAATATCCACTTCAAATGAATCCATGCTTGAGTCTAGTGATTCATCATCATTTACTCTGTTTGGCCTATGGACTGCTTTTCTGTAAGCGTCAAAGATATGGCCAAGATATTTTTGCATTTCTTTCAAATCTGGTTCATACCTGCCTTTCCAATCCATAAATGCAGATCCTATTCCCATAATCTAAAAGAGGAAATCTCTTTTAATATCTCTTTGCAATCAATTTCCGCCTCTTTTTCGTCAATATGCCATTAGTTTCCGGGAAAAATAAGAAAAGATAAAATATTTTCAGGAACACTATCAAAACTTTTAATGAACCATCTTTTTTGATAGGTTTTTCAGAACAAACAAGTGAAAAATATTCGGATATTTTAAGCTAAAGCAAATTTATTCTGATTCCTGCAGAAACTCTTCGTTTTTTTCTCAGTTATCGTTAATAAGCTGTTTTTAACATTAACCAGAATGGAATCTGCAAAGAAAATTGCCGTAATCTGGGGAGTTCATCCAAACGAAAGAAATGCATATGAAGCTTGCAGGCGAATTGATTCTTTCCTAAGAGGAGAACCTTCTGTTGATTTTAAGCCAATATTCTCTCCTGAGAATGTTTCTTTTGCGCAATACCCCCCTTATTTAACGCTGAATTCCCTTCTCGAAAATGGAGGAGAAATACCATTGCGAGAATATAACCATAGGATATCCTTTGCAAGCGGTTTGAACCGACAGCACGATAAAATACTTTTGGAAGTGCATGGGGATTATCTTATATCAAAACCAGAAATATTGCCTAATCCGGATATCCCATACCTCTTAGACAGAATTTTTCCGCCAGACACTTTTGATTTTGGCCAGCCATGCACTTACCCCGTCTTAGCATTAGAGCTGCCAGAGCCAGGAGATAGGAGAAGGTTTGGATTTGAATATATCTCAATTGAAGATTATTTAGTTCCCTCAGAATTAAGGGAAGCATCAGTAAGAAGCAATATGGAAACACTTAACCTAGCTTTGTTTTGTCTTCAGAGAGTTATTCCTTCCTAAGCATAAATCCCTCTCTTTTGATATCATCTATCAAAAAATGCTCTTCGCTTCTTTTAATGCCTAAATTATCCAGTTCGTCTTTGAAATCATGCATTTCCTTCATATTCTTAAAAATAGCTTCAATATAAAAGTCAAAATTGTTTGTTGTTTTATAAACTGAGTTAACATTTTTATGGTTTGCCAGGAATTCTCTGGCTTCTTTTTTATTTTTTGCTTTTATAGCGAAGTTCACCCTTAATCCATACCCTACCTTTGAAAAATCAAGCAATGAAACATTCTTTTTAATCACTTTTGTTTTTAATTTATTTATATTATCAAAAACCGTAGATTTTGGTATTCCTGTTTCTTTTGCTATATCTGTTATCGTCTTCCTCGAGTTTTCCCTCAAATGAGACAATATCAACAGCTCTTTTTCTGTAAGCATAAATCAATTAGAACATATTTTATTTAAATGGCTTACCTAAGAAAACCTGAAAGTTTTCTGATATAATAGAAAGATATTCAGTTAATTAAATCCATTAACAAAGGATCAGCCATAAACTCCTCTCTTTTAATGTCTTCTATCAGATAATAAACCTGCGTCTGTGTTACATTAAACCTCTCTTCAAGGTTCTCCATAAACTCCTCTAAATCTTTTATATTGTGAAAAACAACCTCTGCAAGAAAGTCATAGCCATTGTTTATCTTAAACACAGAATTAACATTCTGGTGCTTTGATAAATGCTCTCTCAATTCTTCTCTTTTACTCTTATCCACCTTAATGCATACATTAGCCCTTGTGTTAAAGCCCAATTTCTCAAAATCAATAAGGCTGGTATGTTTCTTTATCAAACCCACTTCATGCATCCTCAGCCTGTCAAATATAGTTGATATAGGTATGTGTGTTGCTTTGCTCATATTCGTTAAAGACATTCTTGCGTCTTTTCGCAAATTTGACAAAATTAACAAATCTTTTTTCTGCATCATAGTTGTTTCCCTCGGAATCGTTTTATATTTTATATAAATCATCCGTAGTATATAAATAAATATTGTATATTAGTGTATATGTAATGATATACTTACACCTAAAAATCGAAAGATATAAATACTATATTTAAACTGCAAAGGTTATGGAAGAGCTAAAGCAGCTTAAGGAATGGCTGGATATAACTGAGCAGCAATACCAGATACTGACTATAATCAATATGCTAAACAATGAAGGGATAAAAGCTTCGGCAGCAAATATCGATGAAAGGTATAATTCTCTTTTCAAGCATACAATAAACAAGCCAAATCTTTTTAGACAGATCAAAAGATTGGTGCAGGAGGATCTTATCCAAAAGGTCTCCAAAGCAAACTATGTATTGGATATTGAAGGAATAAAATCAAGGCTAAAGAAAACAGAAGGTAATCTTTCAAATAATCTTGATGAATTTAAGAAAGCATCATCAAAGATAGAGCAAGTATTCAAGCACTTAGGGGAAAAGGATGAAGCACCTCTTGTCAGATACCTTAATACATCAAGAGAATTCTTCAATGAGGCAAATAAGATACTTAAGAATTCGGATAAGATCTATATCGTCTCTCCTTTTGCAAACATCTCTTTTACAGGCATAATAAGCAACTCTTCTTCAAGACAGGGTTATGTTGATACGTTGATTGAGCGCGGTTTTGTCCAGAAAAAGCTTAAGATAATATATTTAACCCAATTCAATATTTATGTGCCTTACAAACACGCATTCAATAAATTAAAAGACAAAAAAGCAGCGATCCATGAAGTAGAGCTTACTATAAAAAACCTGAAAAACATATTGAAGACACAAAAGATGATTGAGATGTATTTCTTAGAGTATCCTTTTGGCTTTGATTTTATGATGCCCGTCGTAGATAATGATCCCCAACATGTATTCATCTACACAAGGGATGAGCATAATATAATAACTGGCGGGATCTACATAAGATCAAAAGAGATTGCTCAGAGAGCAGAAGCCCATTTCCTAAGAGAATGCAGCATAGGATTGGATCTTAAGACAAAAAAAGGTATTGGATTAGTGGATAATCTTTTCAGAAAACTCAAGAAAGCTGATTTATCTTAAGGGTGGTACCTATAACGATCATGCCTCATGCATAAATACTGTTCCCTTATTGGTTTTATTGCATGTGCAACACTTATGAGCGCTACTGCCCTAGCAACATCTACAACATCATCTAAGTGTATACTTTCAGGCATCTCATGTGGATGATCAATTGGAAATCCTACATTAATTATATCTTGATACTGTTTGAGATCCACATCACTTGATCTGCTTACATACTCAGGATTCATATTAAACCTAATCTTTTTAATATGGGCAATTTGCGAAATAAGCTTTAGGAAAGCTTTTAATCCTTGAGGAGTCCTACTTCCGTATCCTCCACCAGGATTATAAGAAAAGAAAGCTCCGTTTCCTAACCTTGTATCTCCTGCTTCTTTGTGTCCGTCAATGATTATGGCGTGTGATGCAGGTACCTTGTTTCTTGCTACTGCATCAAAAGTTCCGAAGTTTCCACCATCATCCCAATTTACCCCCCTATCTGATGGTCCTTCTTCATCTGCATGAAGATTAACCAGCATTTTTGGACCGACTACATTTATTTCGTCCCCATCCACTACCTCAACGTTAATTCCCCCTTTTTTATAGTACCTAAACAAAAGGTCAGAAGCAAAAAGAGCAGCGCAAATACCAGCTCTGTCATCCGCACATGCAGATTCAATTATTGGCCAGTGTCCGGAATTATAATAGCTTTCATTATCATAAATAACAACAGCATCGTATGGAATTTCTCCAACCTTTTTGGGATATTCAAAAATAAATTGAGAAACCTCTCCTTGTTTTACTGCCGGTTGTGAATTACCCATCATATTCCTTACATTTCTTTGTAACATCCTCCATCCTAAATAATCTTCCCTGCTTGGCATCTGTTCGGGTTTTATATATAAAGAAAAAGAGGACAATAACTTTTCATATTCCCCTTCTACAAGAGGCTGCAATGAAACATCAGGGTCTGCTACACACCTTACAACCCCTTTAGTCAAAAGCTTTATTCCAGGATGGTTCCAAGTATCAACTGTATATTTTGTTGGGTCATAAACATAACAACTAGCTTCCCACACCTGTCCACTTTTCATTTTGTTTTTATGGCTAGGGAATACCTGCACACACCTAAAACCTTCAGAAACCTTACCTTCAACACCTTCAGGGAACCCCCTACCTCTTTCATCAACATTAAACATTATTTGGTCTCCATGGGGGACAATAGAAATGAATGTTTCATTATTATCTAAATTTCCAAACACCAATCCAACTTGTCCTTTTCTGTTTGTGTCTACCCTATAATCTATATTATATCCTCCCCATCCGAACTCTTCTTTCATCAATCTTTTCAAAAGAACGCTAAGCTCCATAATATTTCCAGTTGGGGCAGGAGCTGTTGCTAAAGCACGATAAACTCTTTCAACTTTCTCCATTTCTATTTCTTTGCCTAATAAATCAACAAATCCAGCATGTTCAGAGTCTAATATTCTGGTTAATCCATCTACATTCATAACCTAGAAAAACGCTATTTGCTTTAAAAATGTTGTGATATTATAGTAACAAAAATCTAATAAGAACTCAAACTCTTCTGCACACCTTTCCCAGTCCAGCAGTACGTGCATAACTTATCTTTAGGAAGACCAATAGCCTCAACCATATCATCTATTAACATATACCTTAATGTAGTTACTCCTAAATCTTTAGCAATCCAATCAATCATCTGCTTATATTTTGAAGAATTAGGATCCAAATACTCAGAAACATCTTCAATATCTTTTCCTTCTAAAGCTCTAATCGCTCTGCGTGCAGCTAACTCATTAATGCTCCTTGTTGATAAATTATAGATGCAAGGAAACATCAAAGGAGGGCAAGCAGGCCTTGCATGAACTTCTTTAGCACCAGCATCCTTCAGCTTAGTTATTGTAAAATTCTTTAATTGAGTTCCTCTAACAATAGAATCATCACATAGTATTATCCTGTTGCCTTTGATTATTGCCTCATTAGCAATTAGCTTCATAAGAGCAACCCTATCTCTGACTTCTTGTGAAGGCGGAGTATAACTTCTGCCATAGCCAGGAGTATATTTCAATAATACCCTCCTATATGGCTTGCCGGATTCCATTGCATACCCAATAGCATGCGCTATTCCTGAATCAGGAACACCAGCTATAATATCTACCTCCACATCATCCCTTTTTGCTAAAAACCTGCCGCAATCTTCCCTGACCTTCTCCACATTTATGCCCTCATAAGTTGAAGCAGGAAATCCTGTATATATCCATAAGAATGCGCATATCCTGCTATCCTGATTGCCTTCTTTTTTAGTTTCAATCCCTTTTTGGCTTATAAAAACAATCTCTCCTGGCTCAAGAAACTTCTTAATCTTAAACCCCAGGTTTGGAAAACTGCAGCTTTCACTTGCAATAGCAACTTCTCCATCCTTTTCTCCAATTACCAAAGGAGTAACTCCGTTTCTATCTCTTGCAGCATATATGCCATCTTTAGTTAATAAAAGCAAAGATATTGAACCCCTAATCTTATTATACATCTCTTCAATGCCCTCAATAATTGAATCTCCCTGGTTTATAAGGCTTGCAACAACCTCAATAGCATTTATATCCCCATGCGCTATCTCACTAAATGTAATTCCTTTTTTTATTAACTCCTTGACTAATTCATCTCTATTTGTTATTAATCCAGCGCAGCATAATGCAAAGGGCCCGAACTTGCTTTCAAAACTCAATGGCTGTGGGTCCTTATCAGATATAACGCCAATGCCAAGATTGGTTTTAATCTCTTCAGAGCCTTCGTAAAATTTTGACTTGAACTGAGAATTGGAAATATCATGTATTTTTCTTACTGGTTTACCATCCTTATTAATAAAAGCGATTCCTCCGTATTCAGTCCCTAAATGGCTGTGGTAATCCACCCCATAGTACAAGCTAGAAATACAGTTATTATTGCTCACAACACCAAAAATACCGCTCATTTAATCACCCCTACAAGAAATTAGGATACCTTATATTTAAGTTTTATTGAAGTGGAAAATAAATATCCCAAACAAAACCTATTGTCCCAATACTTTATGCTTTCGCTACGCTCAATCATAAAGTTTATAAACCTCATATTAATTATATATAATATGAGTGGTGAAATAAAAGACGAATGCGGCGTAGCTGCAGTCTCTCTTAAAAAAGACCATAAAGCTCTGTTCTATCTTTATAGGATGCTTCTTAGCCTTCAAAACAGAGGCCAATTATCAGCCGGCATAACAACCTACAATAAAGAAAGGCCGCAGTTAATCAATACTTATAGGAATATAGGGACAGTAAATGAGGTTTTCAGGACAAGCAATGTACAAAGAAGCATGGAATTATTCAGAAAATACGCAGGCAATAAGGGCATAGGTCATGTTCGTTATGCAACATGCGGAGCAAACGATAAAACATATGCGCAGCCATTTGAAAGAAAGCACGGAAGGATGTGGAAATGGTTCAGCTTCTGCTTCAATGGAAACTTGGTCAATTTTGAAAAATTAAAAAAACCCTTGGTTGAAAAAACAGAATATCATTTCGTCCTTAATAATGATACGGAAATAATAATGCATTACCTGGCAAGGGACCTTAAAGGATACAAAAAACCGCTTTTAAAAAATATTTTCTCATCCATAAGCAAAAATTTTGATGGAGCTTATAACATAGCTTTCATAAATGGTTATGGTGATTTAACTGTTTGCAGGGATCCTTTAGGATTTAGGCCAATGTGCTATTCAATTAAAGGCGGAAACCTGTTTGTGGCTTCTGAAAGCAATGCCTTAACAAATATTGGCCTGCACGATTTTAAGCCCTTAGAGCCTGGAAAGCTGATAACATCAGAAAACGGAAACATAAAGATAGAAAGGTTTGCAAAATCACCAAGGAAAGCATACTGCATGTTTGAATGGGTATACTTTGCAAACGTAAGCTCTGTTTTAGACGGAAAATCTGTTTATATCACAAGAACAAACCTAGGCAAGGAATTAGCAAAGCTGGAGACAGAAACAATGACATCTGACCACATTGTTGTGCCTGTACCAGATACTGCAAAAGCAGCAGGCGATGCCTACGCTTACGAGCTAGGAATACCTTCAATGGAAGGATTGATTAGAAACAGGTTTGTAGGAAGAACTTTTATTGAAGGAAGCAAAAGAGAAGACAAGGTAGGAAATAAGTATACCGTTATAAAAGAAATCTTAAAAGGAAAGAAAGTTTTGCTGGTTGATGACAGCATTGTAAGGGGAACAACATCAAAGCAGATCGTTAAATTCCTAAAAGAGATCGGCGGAGCAGAAGAAGTTCATGTTAGAGTTACATGTCCGCCAATCAAAGCGCCATGTTTCTATGGAATAGATATGTCCACTATTGGTGAATTATTATTGCCTCATTATGAAAGGCCAATAGACCCGGAAAAGATATCAGAAAAAACATGCGCAAAGATAGCAAAAGATATGGGCGCAGATTCCTTAATCTATCAAACAATTCCTGGCTTAATAAAGAGCATAGGCTTGCCAAAGAACGATTTATGCCTTGCTTGCTTAACAGGCAAATATCCAACACCATGCGGAAGAACAACTTATTGTAAAGCATTAAAAGACTTCAAATCAGGAAAGAAAGGGAAAAGAAGCTACGAAAGTTGCAGTGGGTGTTAAATATACTCAATCGTACTTGGCGGCTTTGGCGTAACGTCATACACAACCTTTATCACACCAGGAACTTCTGTTGTTATTCTCTTGACAATTCTTTTTAGAATATCATAAGGAACTTCCGTTACCTCAACAGTTCTGGCATCTGTGCTTTCAACGCACCTAACTGCAATTATATTTCCGTAATTCCTACCTTTAGCATTCTCATCGCCTTTCATTGTAGCATTGTCCTTAAGCAAAACAGCCAAGCACTGGAATGGCTTTAATGGCATTAGCTCCTCTTCAACAATATTGTTGGCTTTTCTTACAATCTCAACTCTTTCACGAGTAACTTCACCAATTACCCTGCCAGAAAGCCCAGGCCCTAAGAAAGGCATAGTATTAAACCTTGTTTGTGGCAATCCCAAAGCTTTTCCCACTTCTCTTACTTCCCATTTTACTAAATCAATAAGAGGCTCAGCAATTCTATATCCATACTCTTTTTCAGGATCAATCCCTATTTGAGATAAAATATTATGCTGTGTTTTAACTCCAGCTTTAGTTTCTTCAATATCTGGCTTTATAGTTCCTTGCAATAAAACCTTTCCACCTGATTCCTTAACAGCTTCACCTAAAACCTTGTAGAAAGTATCTCTAAAAGCTTTTCTTTTCTCTTCACCATCTTCTAGCCCTTTTAAAGCTGAGAAGAATTTATCTGCAACATCTTTTACTTCTACATCAATTCCAATCTTAGCAAAGCTTGATTTAATTGTCTCAGGCTCATTTAAGCGCATTAAACCATCGTTTAGAAAAATATTCTTAACCTTATCACCAAGAGCCTTATGCGCAAGTATAGCAACAACAGAACTGTCTACACCACCTGATAAAGCATTAACTGCTGTATCACTTCCTACTTTCTCTTTTATTTCTTTAACCTTGTCTTGTATGAATTTTTGTACATCCATTGATAACACCCCCTAATAAAAATTAAGTACAAATCCAATCTAATTTATCTTCTTCAATTGCCTTTTTTATCTCCATAGCAATCCTTTCACCATAAGATATAGAATCATGATGCAAGTAACCAGAATATGGCGTTGAAATTGTCCCAGGACTTCCGGGAATTCTCATTGAAACATCAAATATAACCAATTCCTCTTTGCCTTCCTCAGCAGCAACAGCTCCTTGCAATGCAAATGGTCCAATTATCCCAGGCGGATGCTCTTTTTTACAAGTTTCAACAAACTTCTCGCCAATTAAAAATATTTTTTCTAAAATACTTTCTTTTGTTGTGACTGCAATATGCCCTGTCTCTACTAATTTAGGTTGGATATACTTCAATACTTCCAGCTGAACATCAGCAGGTAACCTTAACAACCCATCTAGATTAGTCTGTCTCCTTGTGTCAGTCCCCATCAATTCAAGCTCTTCAGTCAAAGGACTATAGAAATAATTAAAATTAACTTGGGCACCAACAATATACTCTTCAATAACAGCTTTTTTTAAGGCAACTGGAGTTATTATCTTCTTCTTTAACATATCATCAGATTTCTGCTTATAGCTTTCATAATTGTTGCAAAAAAAGAATGCCCTTTCATAGCCTCTTGCAGCCTCTGCAACCTTTACAATCACTAACCTGTCAATCTTCTTAGCATCAGAATAAATCTTAGGCATTCTTATACCTGCTCTTTCAAGTAAATAATACTGGTTCTTAGGAACATCCCTTTCTTCTAATTTAAGCATGGTTCGGGTACCAAAAATAGGCACCTTAAACTGTTTCTCAATCTTTTTGAAATCACAATAAACCCAGAAATACCTGTTATGTATAAAAATAGTATTTAGCTCTCTTAATTTATCCTGCACATCTTTTTTGGCAATATCATCAAACTTATCAACTAAGATAATCTCGTCAATAATGCCTCTTCCATCCTCTCTTGTTTTGTAATACTTAGCATAAGTCTGTTCACGCCCCTTTTTACATACAGCTACTGTTCTGAAACCTAATTTCTTAGCCCCCCTGCAAACATCCAAAGCGCTATGGCCACCTAAAACGCCTATTGTAATGTTAGTTTTGTCATAACTTTCTAATATTTTAGAAATATTTGTTGATCCGCCAACTCTAAGAACTTTTTCTTTTATCTCGCCAAGCTTTCCGAAAACATCCTCTTCTTTCTCCTTTACTTCGCTGCTTACCTTGTTTACCTCAATCTTAACGCCCTTAAAGAACTTATCAAACATGCCTTTATGTTTCCTGGTTTTTGATCTATGAACTTTTTTAATAACCCTCTTTTTAGCCATTTTAACTCAACACCTTGTTTAATTTATTTTGCTCAATAGCCAACTTTATTTCACGAGCAATCCTCCTTCCAGTTGACATAGGCTCATTATACCTCAGCCAGGTATATGGTGAGCCATGAACATAAGGGTTTGTGCCAGCAACAATCCTTGCTGAAATCTCAAAGGTGATAATCTCTCCGTCAGGAGTTATTATTGTTTCTAGGCAGAAAGGCCCGAACAACCCACCTTTAACTAACTTTTTGCTTTCTTTTACTGTTTTCTCTCCTTTGCTTATATAACCTGGTAAGTAAGATTCTCTAACTACAACAGGCATGTTACCAACAATAACATAGCTAGGATCAACTTGTTCTTTAGGCAATGCCATCTGGTCCCTGGCAGAAATCCTTCCTAGGCTGTCAACATTACTCTCATATCTTTTGTCAAAACCCATCAACTCTGTTTCCCCTGTTAAAGGAGAATGGAAATAATGAGCATACATAGGAACTCCTAGAATATATTCCTGAATGACATATTTCTTGCTGTTAGGGTGTAATTTTATCTTTCTCTTGAAATCATTATAATTCTTGGCTAAAAAATAGCCTTTGCCTCCATCTGCGCCATGGAACTTGAGTATTACAGGCCTGTCAATATCTTCCGGTTTCTTGAAAATCTTAGGCATCTTAAGCCCTGCTTTCGTAAGCCACTTCCTTTCCCAGTTCCTGTCTGACTCCCATTTTAATATTTCCTTATTCCCGAAATAAGGAACCTTTAATTTCTCTACCCTCTCAAGCCCCATATAAGAAATGAATGAAGCATGGGGTATTATGATAGCATTATCTTTAAGCAGCTCATCTTGTACTTTCTCAAACTCACTGAAATCCTTTATAGAAATTATCTTATCAGCAACCTTAAACTGCTGGTAAGGCTTTTCTCTACCTTTTAGACAAATACAAATTGTCTCAAAACCTTCGTCTTTCGCTCCTTTAAGTATCTGTAACGCAGAATGAGAGCCAATCGTGGCTATCTTATATGATTTATCTACCACCATATATTTAGAAAGAACTTATTATTTATAAATTATTCGGTTTTTGCAGCCCTAACCAAATCAGGCATTACTTTCTTCTCTGCTTTTCTTAGATGCTCTCTAAATGTAGAAAGAGATATTCCAGCTTCTGCGGCCAGCTCCTTTAAATCAGCCTTTCTCGGAAAATCATAGTAACCATGTTGTTTTGCTATCTCTAAAGCTTTTTTCTGGCCTTTTGTCAAAGCAGGCAAAACCTTTGGAAAATCTATATCACTTAGCCCTTTATTTTCTATTTTCTCTATTTTAACATCATGATGTTCTTTTTGTAGGCCAACAACAAAATCTCTCAGAGCCTTTTCATCCCACGAACCCAAATACCAATCTTCATACCCTTTCTCATCTACCATTACAGGCTTAACCCAGAATAGCTTAGGATTATTAGTTATAGTTGGTATCTTTTGTTGTATTAGTGCTTCATTTACAAAAAAAATAGAATTACCCTGGACTTCAACATTATGTATTAAAGGATCTTCTTTCAAATCCTCAATAAACCTTGCTACCTTATCCTGATCACCAACTAAAGTCTCAAAATGAGTGTAATAGGCTTTATCTCCTTCTTTATAACTATTACCTGGAATACCCATAGAAACAACATTAAATCTCTTGCATCTTCTGCCTATGGCACAATCTTCATGCTTTAATCTTAACTTAGCAACCCACATAAGAGAACCATAGTATTACGGGTTTATATATTTTTCCTCTTCCCCTTATACCTTCCCCTGCCTTCAACATTCTCTAATCTTTTAAAAACCAAAGAACTATCCTTACATTCTTTCTTATAACCTTTAATTGCAGCATCAAAACATTTCTCCCAAACTTTGTAATGCTTGCTTTCAAGAGCCTGTTTCAAAAGATGCAAATCAACTGCTTTATCCTCTACTTTATCTGAAAAAAAGCTTAATCCAAAATCAATAAAATAAACTTCATTACTAAAAATCATATTAGAAGTTGTCAAATCACCATGGATTATTCCATTATTATGCAAAACAGCAACCTTCCTGCCAATCTCAGAACATAGTTTAACATAATCCTTCTCTTCAAGAATATCCCTTACTTTAGGGCCTTTAATAAACTCCATAATTATCTTTTCTTTATCATCACTCTCAATCAATTTAGGAGAAGGAAAACCAATTGCACTTAGCTTAGAAAATATCTTTGCTTCTCTTTTTGTTCTGGACTTTCTTAGTCTTTCATCTATTTCTTTTATCCTATAATCCTTCCTAAACCTGTCTTTGACTATTTTATTATCTACTAAAAAGAGTTTCGCTTCTGCACCTTGTGCTATTTTTTTTCCCAGGGGGAAATTTGAAAAAATCCCAGGGGGATTCTTGGAAACCTTGTTTCCAATAAGTTTATTTTTCATATTCATCATAAAAAGTAGCCCCGGGCAGATTCGAACTGCCGTCAGAGCCTCCAGAGGGCCCTATCCTTGACCGCTAGACTACGGGGCTATAAACAATAAGAAAACTACTTCACTTTAAAAATCTTATTATAGCAAATGACACAAATTTTTATACAATATACACGTCATTTGCTTACAAAGAAATCCTTCGCATTTCTTGTACAAAAAAACACAAAGTGTTTTTTACGTATTACGAAAAGACAAGATTTTTGTCTTTGAGTATAGAATTATTCTTCCTGTTTTTCTTCAACAGCTTCTTCTGTCTCTTCTTCAATCTCTTCAGCTTCTTTTTTCTTTGGTTTATCCTTTTTTTTAGCTGGTTTCCCTTCAACTTTTTCCTTCTCTACTGGTTCTTCAACCTCTTCCTCTGCCTGCTCATCAACTTCTTCCTTCTCTGCTGGTTCTTCAACCTCTTCCTCTGCCTGCTCATCAACTTCTTCCTTCTCTGCTGGTTCTTCAACCTTAATGTCTCCAACTTTCTTTTTTCCTTCTTCAATATGGAGTTTAGCTATTTCTACAATCTTGATAGGATAGATCTTTTTCAAAGCATCTTTCATTTCTTTTCTTAATTTACCGCTTATCAAATCTTTAATCAGATTATCTAAGCTTATCTTGGATAAATATTCAATTACAAATTTAGAAGCAGCCTTACTCAAACTAGCAGCAACAGAGCCTTTTACCTTATTAATCGGTACCATCAATGGCTTTATTCTGACCCTTTTATTATCTGATGTCTTGCATATAAAAGAAATCTCAATCTTCTGCTTGCCTCTTCTTACCAATCTTCTGATAGAAGCAGCACTAAGATAATAGCCATAAATCTCTGTAGTTGCATTTTCTCCTTGTATTTTTTTAATAGAAAATCTAAGATTTGTATTCTGCTTTTTAATATCCCTTGTTAAAGCCATCAAATTTACTGTAATTGATCTGCCAACTAAGGATTTTGTTTCAGTTACAGGTATTACTCCAAGCAATTCACTGTTGAAGTATGCTGGGGCAATTATCTGAACCCATTTCTTCTTCTTTATTTTCGTTGCTTTTTCTTCTGCCATTTTAATATTGAGAAAAGGGGTTGATTTATAAAACTTTGTTTTTTTGGTTTAGACATACTCAATTGAATTTCGTAGCATAAATTTGCAAGCAAATTTACACATCTAAATTAACAACTTCTTTAGCATGGTCTTCTATAAACTTTCTTCTTGGCTCAACTTCTTCACCCATAAGGATAGAGAATATCTCATCAGCCTTAACCACATCTTCAAGTGTGACCCTCAATAATATTCTTCTGGATGGATCCATTGTTGTTTCCCACAACTGAGTGGGATTCATTTCCCCTAAACCTTTGTACCTTTGGATATTAACTCCTTCCTCTCCACCTATGACCTCTTTTAGCTTTTCATCGTTATAAACATAGATTTCATCTTTTCCTTTTTTGACCCTGTATAAAGGAGGCTGTGCAATATAGATATACCCTGCATCAATCAAAGCACCCATATATCTATAAAAGAAAGTAAGCAGCAAGGTCCTTATATGGGCCCCATCAACATCAGCATCTGTCATTATGATTATTTTGTGATACCTGGCTTTGCTAATATCAAACTCCTCAACTAAGCCAGTTCCAATAGCAGTTATCATTGATGTTATTTCTGCATTCTGGAATATTTTATCCAATCTTGCTTTCTCAACATTCAAAATCTTTCCCTTAAGTGGCAATATTGCCTGGAACGCCCTATTCCTTCCTTGCTTGGCACTTCCCCCAGCGCTGTCGCCTTCGACAATATACAACTCACACTTAGATGGCTCTCTATTGCTGCAATCAGCCAATTTTCCAGGTAAGGAACCGTGGTTCAAAGCACCTTTCCTCCTGGTTAATTCACGGGCTTTTCTAGCAGCATCCCTTGCTTTGGCTGCATTGACTGATTTGTCAATTAATGCTCTTGCAACACTTGGATTCTCTTCTAAAAAATGCCCAAGTTCAGTATTGATTACACTTTCAACAATGCCCTTGACATCTGAATTGCCTAATTTTGCTTTTGTTTGCCCTTCAAATTGTGGCTCCAAAACCTTAACCGAAATAACAGCTGCTAAGCCTTCTCTTACGTCCTCAGAACTTAACCTGACATCAGTAATCTTATTTTTCTCAATATAACTGTTTAACGTTCTTGTTAAAGCAGTCTTAAACCCGGATAAATGAGTTCCGCCCTCAATTGTGTTAATATTATTGGCAAAAGAAAATACATTTTCCTGATAGCTGTCATTATACTGCATAGCTATCTCAACTTCACAACCTCCCTTTTCCTTATTAAAATAAATAACCCCATTGATAGGATGTTTAGTGTTATTCAGGTACTCTACAAAACTTATTATGCCCCCCTCATAATAAAATTCTTCTTTCTTTTCAGTTCTTTCATCTTCAATAGAAATCCTTATCCCTTTATTCAGAAAAGCAAGCTCCCTAAGCCTGTTGACAAGGATATCAAAATGGAATTCTCTCTCGGAAAAGATCTCATCATCCGGAAGGAAAGTTACCTTTGTTCCAGTATTTTCAGAAACACCAATCTCTTTCAGATTAGATTTTGGAGTGCCTCTCTCGAATTCTTGCATGTATATTTTATTGTTTCTGCTTACCTCTACCCGAAGCTCTTTTGATAAAGCGTTAGTGCAAGAAATTCCTACGCCGTGTAATCCTCCGCTTACCCTGTAAGCTTTCTTATCAAATTTTCCCCCTGCATGCAGCGTAGTCATTACAATTTCTACAGCAGGCTTGTTGTATTTTGGCATTATATCTACTGGAATGCCTCTTCCATCATCTATTATTGTAACCTTTCCATCCTTATGGATTATAACATTTATATTTTTGCAGTATCCTGCCATTGCCTCATCTATAGAATTATCAACAGCCTCATACACAAGATGGTGAAGCCCCATAAGCCCAGTGCTGCCTATATACATCGCAGGCCTTTTTCTAACAGCGCTTAACCCGCCTAATACTTGTATATCTTTTGCATCATATGTTTTATCTTCCATCTTTAACTACATACCCTCTAATTTTTATACAAAATTCAGATTTATGCTTAGTACAAAATAACATAAGATACTTTATAAATGTTTCGATAAAATTTTGCCTCTAGAAGCTCTATAAAGCCTAAATTTAGCCATTTCAGCCCTACGAGAAACCCCTAAAAAAACAACATTTTAATAGCAAAAGCTATTGCAATACCCATCAAATGGTATCTTATCCAAACACTGCCTTTTTTAAGCGTTATACGCAACCCTAGCCATGCTCCTGCGAAGTTTAGTTTATGGGGTTATTTATGTTTGACTAATGTTTGTGGCAAACAAGAAACTTGAAGTTTTAATAAATTCCAATAATACTGATATACATTAACAGCAAAAACCCAATAACTCTCACCAACTTTTTCATACGTGCTAACCTTTCCTGGTTTTTGTAAGCTGCTATTTTTGAAATTATCCACATAAGCTTTGTAATGTTCTATGTTCCCCACATTACCCTCTTCTGCGCCAGTACGCCAAAAAAGACATCCTTGGTCGGAAATTATATCATCCATTAATTGTTTAGCTAATCCACTACCACGATAACCTTTTTCCTTAAAGAGTTTACACATATATGCATGATCCCATAACTTACGCACAACAGCTCCACCAGTTATTACAGGAGCATCTATATACATCCTGTCTATTGGTGCTTTTTCATTAATTTCATGACTATCCCAATAACCAGGTACTAAAGCCATTCCACGATCTGCAAATGCCTGGTCAATCTTATCAGTCAATAATTCTTTTCCGTCTTTGCCTACATGTTCAGGTTTATGGTAGCTCTGGACTATAAATGGCATACGAAACATTGTTCCGGCTCCATCTGAAAGCAATTCTTTAATTAAGTCTTCAGGCGTAGTTATCTGTACACTACGTCCTGGCCCCATAATCTTCAATAGATCATAAGCTTCTTGCGCATTAATAGCCATTCCATCTTTTATTGTGCCTTCTTTTAAGAGTTTATGGAGCTGCGCCTCGGATTTTATTTCTTTTATTAATTCGCCATTTGCGTCTAAGATAGGTTTATCACCTAATAATATCAATTTATAAGCTTGTAGTTGTTTAACTAAAGCAGCCGCAGCTGTAGTTGCATTTATGTTGTAATACTGGGGATTAGGTTCGTGGTAAAGTGGTTTAAAAGAGGGTAGGCCAGCATGAACATCTATGCCTATATGGCTTAAAACAGGCACTTTTCCCTCATGTAAAGCAGCAATAACAGGTGCAGTATCAATCCTTACCACATCACCTACAAAACCAGTGTCTTGCTCTACAAACTCCTTTTTTTCTTCATCAAAATATGTCTCAACACCATGAGGTTCAACTTTAAATATGCAGTTAGGCATTGCTACTGCTTTAACTCCAGCTGATGTTAAAGCAGCAACTACATGATCAAGATTCTCTTGTGCAACAGGTAGCATCTGTTCTAATAGCCCAGAAGGGGTAACACGTATTCCGTTAACTTTAAATGAGCCTTTGTAAGCAGGTAATTCATCATATTGTGGGCCACCACCAATCACTAAGGGCAGAACTATCCCCAGTTCATTATCAAGTATCTGATAATTTTTTACAATGTCATCTAAGGGTATTCCTTGTATCAACTTGCCACTGGCTTTAACTACCCCCCTTTCATGCTCACCCATAGATAAAAGTTGGTTTAGCCATTGTTCAGATACTTTTATTCCATACTTATTCTCGATTTCAATTATTTTTCCACGAGTTAGTTTTCCATTTGCCATATACTTCTGAGATAGACACCTATTTTAAAAGCCTATCGCCCCATATAGGACAAAATAAACAAAAATGTCTAGAATTGGACAATTATATCTTTCCCATCAATTTTAGGATAACTGCTTTCTGTGCATGCAGCCTGTTTTCAGCCTGGTCAAATACAATACTCTGCTTAGAATCAATAACTTCATCTGTTACTTCATAACCCCTGTATGCTGGCAGGCAATGCATGAATAATGCCTTTCCCAATAATTCTTTATTGACCTGGTAAGGCCTGAATACCTTCTTTCTTTCCTCTGCTTCTTTTTCCTGGCCCATTGAAACCCATGTGTCTGTGTATATAATATCAGCATCCTTTGCAGCTTCTTTAGGGTCAGTTGTCAACAAATCTGGCTCTTCTAATGGCTCGTAACCTTTAGGTGCTGCAACATTAATTTTCATTCCAACTTTTTTACATCCAATTATTAATGAGTTGCAGACATTATTCCCGTCTCCGATATAAGCCAATTTCAAGCCTTCTAATTTACCTAACTTTTCTTTGATAGTCAAAAGATCAGCAAGTATCTGGCATGGATGATACTTATCGCATAAGCCATTAATCACAGGCTTAGAAGAGTTTTCAGCTATCTTCTGTATAGTTTCGTGTTTATAGACACGAGCCATGATAAGATCAACATATCTTTCTATACATTTTATTTCATCCTTTAGGTCTGCTTTTCCTAACTGGGTAGTCTTCCAGTCAATAAACATAGCATGGCCGCCTAACTGGGTCATCCCCACCTCAAAGCTTATTCTTGTCCTTGTTGATGTCTTCTCAAAAAGCATAGCTAATGTTTTTCCTCTTAAAACCTCGTAGTATTTCTCAGGATCTTCTTTGAGTAAAATGGATTCTTCTATTATTTGTAATATATCCCCTTTACTCCAGTCTTTTAGTGTTAATAAGTTCATTCTAAAGTGTTAAAATTGGATCATTTATAAAATTATTGCCTGGTATTAAAAGAAAATAGACAAGAATGTCTAGAATTAGACATAACCAAAAACCGAACATTTTATATATTTCCTTTTTCTCTTTTTTCATTATGGCAAAAACAATTGTTGTTGTAGGCGGGCAATGGGGGGACGAGGGCAAAGGCGCTATTATAGATTTCTTGGCAGAAAAAGCAGATGTTGTTGCGAGATTTGCAGGTGGCAATAATGCAGGCCATACTGTTGTTGTAGGCGATGAAGTTTTTAAGTTTCATTTAATACCTTCTGGAATTGTTCATAAAAAGCTTAATATTATTGGTAACGGAACAGTTATTGATCCAAAAGTTTTAGTTAAGGAAATAGAATCTCTTGAGAAAAGAGGGTTTAATATTAACAGCAATAATCTGGTTATCAGTTCCAGTGCCCACATAATAACAGAAAAACAGATTGAAGAAGACAAATCAACTGGCAAGAAAATAGGCACAACAGGAAGAGGAATAGGCCCTTGCTACAGGGATAAGATATTAAGAACAGGAAAAAGAGTGTCTGACTTCATAAAAGAAGACAATAAAGAGGCAAAGAAGCTAAAACCCTTGGTAAAAGATACTTATCTAATAATCAATGAAGCAATAGAGGCAAAGAAAAATGTCCTGATAGAAGGCGCGCAAGGAGCAATGCTTGACATTGACCATGGCACATACCCATTTGTTACTTCATCCAACCCAATTGCTGGGGGAGCATGCACTGGTTTAGGCATTGGCCCTACAAAAATAGATTCAGCAGTAGGCATATTCAAGGCTTACACAACAAGAGTAGGCAGAGGCCCCTTCCCAACAGAGCAGGGAACTGACCAACAAACAATGAACGAGCTAAAAGATGAAAAGCTAAAGCCAGATGATTTAATCAAAGCAAATGAAGGTAAAGCATACTATACAGGGAAGGTATTAAGAAAACAAGGCGGCGAATATGGGACAACTACAGGGAGGGCTAGAAGGACAGGATGGTTTGATGCTGTTGCCGCAAACTATTCTATCAAAATTAATGGTTTAAGCTCAATTGTAATTACAAAGCTGGATGTATTAAGCAGCTTAAGGAAAATAAAGATATGCGCCCATTATGAAATTGATGGAAAGAAAACAGAAAATTTCCCTTTGACTGATTTAGAAAATGCAAAGCCACTCTATGAAGAAATGGATGGGTGGGATAATGATCTTTCAGACATAACCAAATTTGAACAATTGCCGGATAATGCAAAAAAATATCTAAGAAGATTAGAAGAACTTCTGAATATAAAAATATCTATTGTGAAAGTTGGCCCAAAAAGAAAGCAAACAATAATACTAGACAAATCCTCTTTGTTTTGAATAGTATGTGCATAGCATCATAAGGTCAAAATTCAATCACACAAATATCATCGACGAGCGTTGCAGGGGGTTGTCCCTTACGGGGATGCAGCTCTTTCCACAGCTCCGTCGAGAATTTTGAAGATGCTATGTGCATACTTTGAATAAAAACCTTTATATATAATCAGGTTAAAGAGCACAATATGGATATTATGCTGTTCTCAAGCCTGACATTGATGATATTCATAATAGCGCTTATTCTAATCATAGTGGAAAAGACAATTAAGGCAATAGCATTCTCAATTTTAACATTGATAATCTTCTCTGTAATTTTTGGCTCTTTTGTAGTCCAGGATATGAGAAGCCTAAAGGAGAATTTTTTAAATGATGACAAATTAATAATATTGCAAAATAAGGATGAATTCATCACTGCCCTAATCGCAGGTGAAGAACTAAGGTATTTAAACGCAGAAGAAACACTGTTTTACACCACATATATCAAAGAAAGGTTTTACAACACGTTATTAGATGATTACTACAAGATAATCTTCATTAATGTTGAGGCCCTGGAAAATATTGATGAGCGTATCCCAATAGGTGAGAAAGTATTGATGAAAAATCAATACATCCTTGCTTTGACTTCAAACGACCCATATTCAGTTTTATCAAAGAACGGTATAAGCAAAGAGGACCTCTTCAAAGATCCGCCTTTCAATATAGAAAATGATAGGATAACATTGAGAGCAGCTTTACTGGCAAAAATCTATGATGGCTATATAAAAGACCCTTCATTTTTTGTGGAAAATTTCAAAAATAACAATATAGGTTTATTGCCAGAAACAGCGTTCTTTAATCTCATAAAATTCCTGCCGGGAAGTGCAGGAAAAAAACTCGCAGCTAAATTTCTAGAATAATTATACTCTCTCAATCTCCATTTTTCCTTTCTTTATCTTTATTACACACTCGTGCTTATCATCAAAATTACATAACTCTGTGACTAATTTAGGCAATAGGATTCTCTCGCCCCTAAAGTCAAGATTTGTAACAATCTGCTGCTCCTTTGCCTTTTTATCAACGCCAATCTCTTTCATAATATCCCCTGTTCCTTTTTTAGTGCCTTTTTCTGTAAATGTTTTTGTTTTTTCATAAAGAAACTTGGCAATCTTATCAGCAACATCTATGCCAGTTGCTTTTGTTATTCCCTGCAATCCAGGGCTTAAATTAACTTCTACAACAACAGGCCCCTTAACACTCTCTAAAAGGTCAACAGCGCATATATCTGCCCCTACTGCCTGGGCTGCTTCAACAGCTATTTTTTTCATATGTGAATCAGGTAAGTAAGCTTCTCCCTCACCACCAGCATGTATGTTAGCTCTTTTCTCTCCAAGAATTGCTTTTCTTTTCATAGCAGCAACTACCTTGTCTCCAACCACTATAGCCCTTATATCCTCTCCCCCAGTTTCTATATATTCTTGTATAAGGAAGGGCTGCCTTAAGGCCTCTAAAGCATCCATCAAAGAAGATGCAGCTGCAAAACTTTCTGCATACATGACTCCTTTTCCTCCTGTCCCAGAAGGAAATTTGAATATAATCGGATAATTCACCTTCTGCAAAATCTTTTTTGCAGCTGTTGGTGATGAACTTAAATAAGTAGTAGGCATTGGAATTTTATATTGTTGTAAGAAAAGGTGTGTTATCAATTTATCATGCCCAACTGTAAAAGCTCCTGCTTTTACCGGCATGTATGTTGCAGGGTATAGTGCTCCTGTTACAGCCCTTAATGTCTGGGCATATCTAAAGCTTCCTTTGGCGTATATGCAGTCATATTTTTCTAATGGTTTTCCATCATAAAGCACATCTGACTTGCCAGATGATAAATTTACTTCAATATTTCTTAAATTTATAGCATCTACATTATCAAAATATTTCTCCATAGCTTTAATAGTCCATTCTGAACTTGTAGAACCCAGGGATATTAGCGCTGCTTTCATTTTTGAATTTTTGAAGGGTCAATAAAATAGCCATGTTTCAGAATATTTTGCCCTATCAATACCCTATATTTCATATGCCACCTATCCGCTAATGTAAACTCCTCTTTTGATCTCTTATCTGCTAATTCAATCTCTGTCTCTATAACCGGCCTTACCTTGTTTCCAGATGCAGATTTAACCAATTTTGACCTTATTATTGGGCCTAATCTGAGTTGTGAGGCTAGGTTCACATCTATAGAGCTTTTTGATGCTCCTGTGTCTATCTTTGCCATTATTGTTTTCTTGCCTTCTGTCTTGCTGTATATCACAACCGGCTCTATCAATCCGATAACTATTTTGTTGTCAATTTTCCTGTATGTCATATACCTTAGAGCTTGTATTGGTGTTTTTAAACTTTACGGTCGGAATAAAATGGAGACCGTAACGGTTTAGAAATAAAGTTTATAAAACTTTACGGTCAAAAAAAAGTTGTATGTTATTCCCAAAATTTTCCCTACGATGAGCCCCATTTTTGTGTGAAAATCGCAAAACCAAAAAATTTAAATATAAGTTATAGTTCTATAAGTTATGGTGATATAATATGGCTACAACTGTTGCTTTAAAGGATGATACATACTTTTTGTTGACAATGATGAAGAATGAATTAAATACAGAATCCTATGATGAAACAATTCAAAAGCTTATAAGCAAGGCAAAAAGATTAAAAAAATCTTATTTCGGCAAAGCCAAAACTAAAAGGCCATTTGTGAGGGAAGAAATTGACCGTTTTGCTTGATTCTTGGTGTTGGGTAGAGTATTTCAACGGAACCAAGTTGGGAAAAAAGGTTGAAGAATATATTGATGGAGATGGAAAGCTATTCATTAGCGTAATAAATCTCTCTGAAGTCTATAAACATTTTTTATTAACTCATACAGAGCAGGAAGCAGATGGTTTTATGGTTTTTATGATGTCCAGATGTTTTGTCATACCTGTAGAGCCACAAACAGCTCTGAATGCAGCTAAAACAAATGTCAAGAAGAAGTGGGGATTAGGGGATTCTTTAATATATGAAAGCGCAAAAGCGCATAAACTGCAATTGGTTTCTGGAGACCCTCACTTTAAAAAAGAAAAAGATGTTGTTTATTTAGGGAATTAAATCAAATATTCTATATATTTTTAAAGATAATTGTATTCTTCTAAGTCATGGGGGTAAATACAGATAGATTTCCGACAGACCTTGAATCAAGAATAAGCTATATTCATGGAAGGATTGAATTGTATCATTCCATCAAGATTGAAGGATTTAGAACAAAACTTACAGGCATTATTGAAGGTATGAGGGGTGATTATCCTGAATCAGAAGTTCAAGAAGCATTTAAAAATTTCAGTGATAATATTGCTGGACCATACCGAAGAATAGATTTAAAAAAACTTGACGACCCTACTGAATTTTCTTTTGTTTATACCACATTAGACCTTATACAACTAGTTGAGCAAAGATACCAACTATGCTTAAAAGCAGATAATACTTCTGGTTTCAAGGATTATTGGAGGAAAATAATGTCTCAGGAGGTTTGGGCTATCTTAAGTTTAGGAAGTATTTGGGAGAACAATTTAAAAATTTATCAAGATGAGCTTAAAAAAGCGGTTAAACAGAAAACAGGTAAAGAATAGTTTAACCCAAATACCCTTTCTTATACAACAATTCAGCAACTAAGATAGCGCCGCCTGCTGCTCCCCTTATGGTATTATGCGAAAGAGCAGCAAACCTATAGTCAAATACATTGCATTCCCTTAACCTTCCTAGTGTAATTGCCATTCCTTTTCCAGCATCCCTGTCTAATTTAGTCTGCGGCCTGTTTTCTTCATCATAGTATATTAGTACCGGGTCAGGAGCAGTAGGTAATCCAAGCTGTTGAGGCTCTGGCCTGTAATTTTTCCATATACTCAAGATTTCTTCTTTTGTTGGCTTATTTTCAAATTTTACAGAAATAGTTGCCATATGGCCGTCAGAAGCTGCAACTCTATTGCAATGCGCAGATATCTTCATACCATCATAATTGACAAATTCATTGTTCTCTATTTTTCCCAATATCTTTAATGGCTCTTGCTCTGATTTTTCCTCTTCTCCACCGATAAAGGGAATTACATTATCCAGTATTTCAGGATATGTCTCAAAGGTTTTTCCTGCCCCAGAGATAGCCTGCATTGTAGTTATTATCATTTCTGTAGGATTAAATTTAAGCAATGGAGCAATAGCTGGCAGATAGCTCTGCAATGAGCAATTTGGCTTTACAACTACAAATCCTTTGTTCCATCCATGATTCTTTTTTTGTATATCAATCATTTCTAAGTGATGGGGATTGATCTCTGGGATTATCATCGGAACATCTTTTGTCCATCTGTGTGCTGAATTGTTTGAAACTACTGGAATGTTGTTTTCTGCGTATTTATTTTCAAAGGCTTTGATTTCATCCTTTGAAGATTCAATTGCTGAAAAGACAAAGTCAACCTTGGATTTTATAGCATCAATATCTGCAACATCACTAACAATTAAATCTTTAACATTTGCTGGTATTGCGTTCTTAGAAAACCATCTTCCTTCAACAGCTTCTTGGTATTTTTTTCCAGCAGATCTTGGAGAAGCAGCTACAGCCACTACATCAAACCATGGATGAGCATCTAATAAAGTTATAAACCTTTGTCCGACCATTCCAGTTGCGCCTAATATTCCCACTCTTAATTTTCTCATTCTAAAAAATAAAGATATATGGCTTATTTAAATATATTGTGTTATGATGATAACAAAAAGAGAATATTTATAAAAAGTTCTTTGTTTTAGTCTAATAAAATGGCAAATGTTGGAATAATTGGCTTAGGAACTATTGGAAGCGGAGTTGTGGAGCAGTTAAAGGGGGATAAAGAGATTAAGATAGTTAAGTTAGTCGATTCCAGAAAAGAAAGAGATGTTTTTGGCTTGCCTTTTTCTACAGATGTTAATGATGTTCTGGAAAATAAAGAAGTTGATATTGTTGTTGAGCTGATTGGAGGGTATAATCCTGCTTACGAGTTTATAAAAAAAGCTTTGGAGAATGGAAAGCATGTTGTTACAGCAAACAAAGCTGTTATTGATAAATATGGGGCAGAGCTTAATGAAATAGCAATTAAAAATAAGGTGTATTTGTTCTTTGAAGCTGCTGTCTGCGGCGGGATTCCAATAATCAATGCATTGAAGTTTGGGGCAGTTGGAAATAATACAAAAACAATTATGGGCATCTTGAATGGAACAACCAATTATATTTTAACAAGAATGGGTGAAGGATTAAGCTATAAAGATGCATTAAAAGAAGCGCAGCAGAAAGGCTTTGCAGAAAAGGATCCCAGCTTTGATGTTGAAGGAAAGGATGCTGCGCAGAAACTGGCAATATTGGCTTCCATTAATTTTGGATGTAAGATAAGCTCTGAAGAGATATATAAAGAGGGAATTACAAAATTAACTAAGAATGACCTTTATTTAGCTTCCAGGTTTGACCCAGGGTATAAGATAAAACTTATAGCTGCAGCAAGAATTATAGATAGCAGGTTAAATGCGTGGGTAAGACCTGCTTTAGTTATTAAAACTCATGACTTGGCAAAGATAAGTTACGAAATGAATGGTGTTTATCTTGAGGGTAATGCGCATCTTCTCTTTGCAGGAGAGGGCGCTGGCTCGCCAGCAACACCTGGAGCTGTTGTCAGCGATATAAGAAACATTGCAAAAAGGATTGGCAAAGAATATGGGGAGATTAATTGGTTTGATGGAAAGAAATGCCAGATATTATCAACCGAGCTTACTGATTCAAGGTTTTTTGTAGCTTTTGATGCTTTGCATGTTGCAGGGGTTTTTGCAAAGATAGCGACTGCCCTTGCAGATTTTGGAGTGAATATAGCAAAGGTTGTGCAGGATGAAAAACACAGGCCAGAAGGAGAGTTTGTTCCATTAGCGATGGTTACTGAAAGGACAGAGCTAAGCAAGGTTGAAGCTGCCCTGAGAAAGATTGGAAAAGATATTGCATCTAGAAGCTGCATAATGCCTGTGCTGGATTAGTTAATTATTTAAATTAGAAGCTCTTATCTTTTTTTATGCAATACAAAAACATCTTCAACTTCGATATAAAATGGACATGGAAAAACATAACTTTATTCTCATTCTTAGCAATATTCCCAAATGTTTTAGGCTTGTTTCATACAACTGTTTTTGGTGTTAGGGTTCATTTCTTTCAGTATTTGATATTTTTAGCAGCTTTGATTTATGGCCCTGTTGGAGGAATAATCTCAGGTGCTTTTGGCTCAATATGGACTGCTGCTGCCTTGAATAATCCTTATGTCCTAGTTGGGAATGTTATTCTTGGAGGGTTATTTGGCTTATTTATAAGGCTGAGATGGAATCTGATAATTGCTGCTTTAGCTGCTTATCTTATTCAGATGCCCTGGTTATGGCTTACTGATGTTTATCTAGCAGGAATGCCTGTAAAAGCAGTAAATGCAATAGTTATTGCTCTGTTCTTCAGCGATTTGTTATGGGCTGCTTTTGCTGGGTTGAGTTCTAGATTTGTTAAGAAGCTGGTTGCATAAATAGATATATTTAAAAAAAGCCCTGTAACTTTGACGGTTTATGTTGCGCTTGATAGAAGATGAAATAGATTTGCTGCCGAGCAGGGTAGCTGAAGGGCTTACACCTGAACAGGTTGAAGCGATGGGGAGGAATAGGGAGCTATTTGAAGCCTGGCTGCCTTTGAACACTAAAAGGGATGTTGTTTCATTGGATTATGGCGGGGATGAATATGTTGTTCCTGTTTACCATGCAGGATCAGATGACAGAAGATATGATGGGCTATTTTGCGGGGTTGGCGGATTGTTGTTCGCATTACATGGGCAAGAACTTGCAGAGAGTGAAGTTCCAGTTCCTGTTCATTTTGGCGATGAGTTGCAATGGTCAGACAGGGCTCTTTACTGCATTCCGGATGAGTTCCTGCCAAGTTATTTGGGGCATAAACCTCAGGTTTTTGGGGTTGTTGTTGCAAATGGCGAGGTTTATATTGCTTCGGAATGCGCAAGGAAAAGCTTTTTTAATGAGCTGAAAAAGGCTGATTTTAAACGCAGATGTGAATTATTTGGGAAATGGGGTTTTAGATTAGGGAAGATATGCAGGGATGGCATAAACTTAGAAGGATTATGTGCTCCTACTAACTACAGAATAAAGGATGGAGAGGTTGTTTTGCAGCATTCAAGCGCTGAAAGGGTAAGGCCAGATGATGAATCTGGGGCTGCTGCGCTTGTCAGGATGTTATTTTATAGCAGTGTGCATAAAATCATCAAAAAGCATATTAAGAAAACATCATATGCTGTTGCATTTCAGGAAGGTTTAGGGTTAGGATTTTATGGCCGGGAAAGGTACTTCGATGTTAAGACTAATATAATGATACATCTAGGGAGACTCACTGAATATTTCGATTTAAGGTAAAGCGCCTGTGCATCTCCAGTTGATCTCTACTTCATTGGTTTCTTCAAAAACAACACATGCTGGACTGCAAAGCTCGTTTTCAAACTCTGGCTTCATCTCTAAATCAATCCACCAGGTTTTTGAATTTTCATTAAACATATAATTATCTATTAATGTTCCTTTTTCTGTGCATTCTGTGCCTTGAGCTAGTTCTCTTGCCTGTTCGATTGTTAGTTGTGGTTCAAGGATTTCTTCAACTGTTGGTTCTGTTACTTCTTCTACTGGTTCCTGTATTGTGCAGCCAACTAAAACACACAACAAGATTATTGAATAGATTATTTTTCTCATGATATCACCTATAAGGATTAAAGTATTTGTTCTTTATAAATTTTTACAAAGAGAAGGCTGACCTTTTGCCCCTTTATTTATTCTTCTTCTTAAACATAACATTTATTAAAATACAAAGATTATATGAAAAGAACTGGTAGGTTGTTTCCTAAGTTTTAATAAAAAACTTTTAAATTTCTCAACAAAGTATTTATATACTATTCATTTCATTAAATAATAATATGAATGTTAAAGTTTATACGTTAAATGCATTTGCGAAATCAAAAAAAGGAGGCAATCCCGCAGGGGTTGTGATAGATGCAGATTCTTTGTCTAAAAAAGATATGCAGATAATTGCTAAAAAAGTTGGTTTTTCTGAAACCGCCTTTGTTCAAAAATCTGATAAAGCAGATTTTAAGGTTAGATTTTTTACTCCAAATAAAGAAATTGATCTATGCGGTCATGCGACTATAGCAACATTTTACTTGTTAGCTAAGAAAGGAATAATAAAACCAGGAAATTATACGCAAGAAACCAAAGCAGGTATCTTAAACGTTGAAATTAAAAAAGATAAAACTGCCTTTATGGAGCAAAATAGACCAAAATTTTCTGAAATCATTAGTAAAAAAGAGATTGCCAAATCATTAAATGTATCTGAGGCTGCTTTTCCACCAAATCTCCCAATTCAAATTGTTTCAACTGGATTAAAGGAGATTTTTATTCCTATTAATTCTATTAAAGAATTACATAAAATAAAACCCAATTTCCCTAAGATTATTAAGATTAGTAAAAAATATGGGGTAGTTGGGTATCATTTGTTTACATTAGAGACTAAATTTAAATCAGCTGCTCATTGTAGAAATTTTGCTCCATTATATGGTGTGCCTGAAGAATCTGCTACTGGAACCGCCAATGGTGCATTAGCATGTTATTTATTTGAAAATAAGATGATTACAAAAAAACAAGCTAAAAATCTTATTTTTGAACAAGGCTATTCCATGGATAGACCATCTGAAGTCTTGGTCAGTCTAGACATAAAAAATAATAAGATAGCTAAAGTAAAAGTTGGCGGGATTGCTTTTCTACAATAGGTTGTTTCCTAAATTCTAACTATACTTTTTGGTCGATTCAATAATTCGAACATATTTCTGCAGATTTTCATTCAGTATTGCATGTATCAAAGGCCTTATGGACCTATAGTAATATTTTAATTCAGTATTAGTCAGTTTTTCATGATTAAATATCTGGTTCATAATCCTCAATTTTCCCGGAGCGAATATTGTAGATGAAGCCTTATTGATATTTAGTTTTGAGCGTATTCTTATGCTTTCCTTAAGATCTTCTTCATCTTTTTTCTCTTTACTGGCAATGAATTGTTTAAAAGAGCTGTAATAATACTCGAAATCCCCCTTATCAAATTTTCCCCTTGGCAGCTGATTATCAATCCCCTCAAGCTTAAAGATTTTAGCTGTAATCCCAATTATCTTATCAAATTCCTTATGTAACTTTTTATCCAGTCTCTTAATTATCCTATTATAATCAAACTTCTCAATAAGTAATAAAGGCAATGCAAGATACAATCTTTTGTTCCTGCTCTTTAAGATATCAATAATTTCATCTTCAATGCTAATGTAATCTGGAAACTCTAACATAAATCCACGCTTCTCTAAATCCTTTATTAGTTTTGCAGATATCATAACTGCCCCCCCAAATGCTTGAACTTGAGGTCATAGCTATTTATCAAAGAGGTTTCAGCTATACTATAATATCTTTCCTTCAGCTTCCTGATATCAATGCTTTCTTTCTTGATGATTTCAATACAATCCTCAATATCACGGGGCTCTGACCTGGCAATTTTTGTTATTATAATATCATACCAGCTCAGAATAAACAGTTTTAATCTCCCAATGTCCCTTATATGTTCTGATATTTTTTTCCAGTCATCAGGCAGATCAGTGCCTAAAATAAACCCGCCATAAAAGACATCTATCCTGATATTATCCAGCCACCAAATATTACAAAGCTTAGAATTACTTTCTTCTCTAAGGCCTGCCAATTCAAAAAGTCTTTTTATCTCTTTATATTCTGTTGTTGTAATAAAATCTATGTCTTTTGTGCTTTCTTTTATTCCTTTGATTACCATTGCAGTCCCGCCTATAGCAAAAAGTTCTATAGGTGCATCTAAATCGGCTATGAGCTGTAGAAAATCATCCAGTTCTTTCAATTTAGTTGCATTTGGATTTTTATATTTATTTTCATACATTTTCATACACCTTTTCATACATATTAATATGAATTAGTTTATAAATCTTTCGGTTTTAAACAAAGATTATATGAAAAGAACCGGTAGGTTGTTTCCTAAGTTTTAATTACTTCTGTATATATCTTACACTCATTCCGCAATCTCCGAAATTGTTAAAACCTAAACTTATACAGTAAGGATCACGATTCATGAATTCATCCATTGAAACCATAAGCACCATAAAATCGTCTTTTGGTTCTAATCTAGCATCTATTCTTTGATGTGAAAAACCATATGTTGTATGATTCCGTATTTCATCCACACACCCCCTATAGTTTAAATCAGGGAATAGGTCAAAAACCCTTGCCAATACTTCTGGATCAAATTCCTTAGGTGGTTCATTCCCATTTCTTCTATATGCTGCTTCTATCTCTGCCCTATGTTCTTCTCCCCAAACGAGTATTGCATCCCTAAGAGCCAGATGAAAAGCCTCATTTACCCCTACTTTATCAGCTGGTTTTGTGCTGAATGGCATGCCTGTTCTGGGATCATACAACCCATCATCTGTTTTTACAACTATTCCCTGTGCTCTAGGTATCTTTGCTTGTATCCTTTCTCTGCAGTCATACCCAAATTCATCACCATTTCTAACTTGATGCGGTTCTACTAACCAATCCACAGTAATATAATCTCCATCTACAACAGCGTTTGTTAAAGAAAAAACATCTCTTGTACGTTCTCCAGTAATTGTATGTCCTATGTAAGCAAGCTGAATATTATTATAGAATATTCTTAATGCTTGTTGTTGAGTTTGTTCTAGAATACCCAATTCTTTTCCTTCAATAACAGCAAAAGCAAGCTCAGTAAGAGCGTGAAGATCTTTTAGAGTTGGTAAGTGTTCGGCTCCAAAATGCTCCATCATATCTCCAGCAGAAAAACCACACCCAGTCATTGGTAAAAGCTGAGTACTATAAGTTCCTCCGGGAAAATGAAAAGTAGTTCCAAAAGGATCCTTAATATCAAATTCAGCAATAGTTACTGGTTCAATTAAACCCTTATCAGGAAGTTCTTTGTCCATAACTGACAAGAACGAATTTCAGCTTTTAAACCTTACGAAAATCAAAGATTTTCTAAGGTCTTAGAAAACTAAAAGTTTTCTAAAACCTTACTAAAAAGAATTCTACCTTTTACTCTTCATCTTCCTTTCAACTATCTCTTGAGCAGGAGGATTCCTGTTAAATCTTAGAAATGAGTCAATCTTCCCTTCATCTGTCTGTTTCTGCTTCTGTTGTTCAGGAGTAAGATCTGGAAAATTAAAATTAAGAACCGAAGGCTTCTCCTTTCTGAACTTTGCATATCTTTCTCTCTTCGGATTTACTCTCTTTTTCTTGTTTTTGTTTTTCTTTCCCATAAAAACCGATGTTTTACGCTTATTTATAAATCTTACTATAACTACTTCTTTTTCTTCTTAGAAAAAACCTTACTGATCACTTTACTGATCAAATAACTCGATACAGCTGACACTACACCCCAGAATATCCTCTTTTTTAATGTCTTTTTTGCCATATATCCCATTTAAGGTTTGTTATATATAAAGCTTATCCTAAATCTTTTTATATATCAGCCATATCCTTTTTTCTAATGAAGAAACTAACCTTAAACCAAATAAGCAAGAAAATAAAAGAAATAAAATTCCCAAAATTCGATTTTATAGTAGCAATCGGTAAAGACGGCATCATGCCTGCTTCTTTGTTAAGGCATTATTTGAATCTGCCTGTTTATGTTGTTTGGATTAACTATAGAAATAAAGAGAATAAACCAATACGGAAAAAACCAATACTAACAAAACCAATAAATAAAAAAATAAAAAATTTAAAAAATAAAAAAATATTATTGGTTGATACTGTTTCTAGAAGTGGGAAGACGCTTGAAATGGCTAAGAGATTATTGAAAGGAAACAAAATTAAAACGTTTGTTATAGATGGCAAAGCAGATTATTCCTTATACAAATTTAAAGAATGTATTGAATGGCCTTGGTGACTTTATATAAATTATATCAGTTAAGTTTTTATCTTTAACCTAATTCTCGTCTATTATGCCACATGCACTTGTAGCTGTTATTAGGTTAGAAGAGGAAAGAGTTGGTGTTTTACCTTTCCCAGAAGCTTATGCAGTTCATGTAAAAGAACGAATAGAAGAACTGGGGGAATTAGTAGAAACAGTTGATTTTCCTGAGGAACACACTAAGACATTACCTAAACCAATCATATCTGGTCAATTGGATGGACTTGTTTGTAAAGGGGTCATAGAAATAAAAACAGAATTTGGGATATACAATCTATTTGTATATCAAGCAGACGCTCAAAGAGTTTACCAAGCAATAAAAAGATTAAGCCCTAGTTCCCAAAATACTCCTTATGCAAAAGCTGAACAGCTTTGTCAGCGTCCTTTTCATCCAGAATAAAGCTGATATTGATCTCTGAAGCTCCACCTGATACCATCTCTACATTGACTTTATTCTTAGCTATGACCCCAAATACCCTGCCTAATGATCCTGGAACATGTCGCATTCCTTCTCCTACTACAGATACTATCGATTTATTTTTGACTACATCTATATCAGCCACACCTTCAAGATCACTTTTAATTTTATCTAGATCCTTATCATTATCTACTGTTAGCGATACTGAAACTTCTGTTGTCGCAATCATGTCAACGCTTTTCTTATAATCTTCAAAAACAGCGAATATCCTTGACAAGAAACCATGCGCCAATAACATCCTTGTGGATACTATGTTGACAACAGTTATGTTTTTCTTGCAGGCAATTGCTTTTATAACATCTTTGGTCTTCTCTGCTTCCTTGACGATTGTGGTTCCTTTATTGTCAGGCTCAAATGAATTCAGTATCTTCACAGGAAGATTCTTTCGGACAGCAGGCCATATTGTCTTTGGGTGCAATACTCTTGCGCCAAAATAAGCTAGTTCAGAAGCTTCGTTAAAGCTTATCTTTTCAATAGTTTTTGCGCTCTTTACAATCCTTGGGTCAGATGTCATCATCCCGTTTACATCTGTCCATATCTCTGTTGTGCAGTCCAGTGCAGCGCCTATTATACCTGCTGTATAATCAGAACCCCCCCTCCCTAAAGTGGTTATATTCCCAGCAGAGTCTTTCCCTATGAATCCTGTTATTACAGGGACCTCTTTTATCTTGCTTAAGGCTTTTTTTATCTTATCTTCTGTATCTGGCAAGGGCTCTGCATTTCCATAATCAGGTGTAGTGATCATGCCAATATCATAAGCGTAACAGGCTCTGGAAGGAATTCCTTTTTTTGTTAAGGCTGCAGCAACTATCTTTGAAGAGCACTTTTCACCAAAGCTCTGAACTTCGTCCAATAACTCAGCGTTTAATTTCCTAAGGATAAATATTTTATCAATAACCTTAAAAAACTCTCCTAATTGATCATCAACTAATTTTTCATCTAATCCCAGATCCCTAAGTATTTTATGGTGCCTTTCCTTTATTTCCTCTAGCTCTTTGCTTACATCATTATCAGAAGCTGCCTTTTTAGCTGTGTCTATTAACTTATCAGTAACCCCTTTAACAGCAGAAACAACTACGACTGGCTTTTTTTCCAATCTTGATTTGACTATCTTACAAACTTCAGTTATACGCTCAGCATCACCTACTGAGCTGCCGCCAAATTTCATTACTATCATTTTATAGAAAGAAACCTAGAAGTTATTTAAATACTTTGCGTTAGTTTATAAATTTTGAACAGAGTGAAAAATTTACTAAACTAGGCAAATTTCTTAAATTTGCCGTAGCAGGCTAACAACCTTATCTTTCCCAATCGTCACGATAAAAGGCGCCAGCCTTGGCCCTTTATCCTTACCAATCAAAATTCTATAGCAAACCTTAAAGAAATCTTTTGTATCTATGCCTACACTCTTAGAAATATTGTAGAATTCTTCGTATAATAGTTTTTCATCAACTTTTTTATGATCTTTCAAATAACCAACAAGCTTCTCAACAGCTTCTTTCTCTTTTCCAGCAACTTTCTCAGTAGTCTTTTCCTGAACCTTGAACCTATATTCTTCTGGCGCAAACTCATTTACCCATTTTTCTGCATAGTTTAAGCGTTCCTTCAAATAAGTTAAGTCCTCTTTTGGTATTTTCTCAGGCAAATGGCCTAGCTGTTTAAGCAATTCAATTGCTTTGTCATGGCTCAAGGCTACTTGCATTATTGTTGCTGCAAAAGAAAACTGAATTTGGACAGGCATCTTTTTGCCAATCTTCCCAATATGGCTCAACTCATAAATCCTCTTCTGCTGCTCATATTGGTTTTTATCGGCATCTTCTTTTTTGTAATATATCCTTTCTGTCTTATCGAACCTGTCATATAATAGGATCATATCATTTCGGTTAGATGGATTGAAATCTAATGCAGCATGCGGCCTTGTAGCTACAAGCAAATACCTTAATATTTTTGCAGGCGCATAATCTGTTGCTTCTGCAAACCCTATTCCCGTGCCTTTTGAAGTAGACATCTTTTTTCCACCTACAGTAAAGAACTCATAACCTTTTCCAATATCTTTGCGTGTAGAGGGATATGGGGGGGGGAAATCCAATACTTCATCTGAAACAGCGATAGCAACACTCCTTGAACCACCATGTGTAAAGTGGTCTTTTCCTGCTAATTCACAAACTACGCCAACTGTTGGCCATTTTGCTGCCCATTCAACCTTCCAAGGCAGCTTTCCATTTCCGTTGTATGGTGACATTTCCCATTCATGATTACATCCTTTTGCCCATTTTACAAGATTCTCTTCACATCTATATTTGATCACTTCCCTTTCTTTGTCCCATTCGTAAGCTAATGTTGTGCCTATTTTTCCGCATTTTTCACAGATTGGGTTGAAAGGAAGCTTTTTTGGCCTATTTTCATAAAGTCTTTCAAAAATATCATTAACTTTGTCTGCATTATCTAATATTGTCTTTATCGCTTTGTTGAAATCACCCTTTTCATATCTTTCTCCAGTGCTTTCAAGCTCTGCTTCTATTCCAAAATCTTTGAATTTGTCAGTTACCTGGCTAAAATAATAATCTGCAAAGTTTTTATATCCTTTTTCCGGGGAAGGGATATTCCTAAAAGGCATTCCAATATACTTGTCAAAGCTCTTTGGCAAATCAGTATTTGGCTTGTCATAAGGGTCCATATCATCGCTGCTTAGGATAAATTTAGCCTTTAAGCCCATGTCCCTCATTGCCTTTGCAATTGCATCGTGTATGACCCATCCTCTTCCTGAGCCTATGTGAATAATTCCAGAAGGTGTTTTCTCGTCATATACTATATACCCTTTTTCTTTTACTATCTTTTTTAGGGTTTCATCTTTTTCGACTCTTGCTTTTACTTCCCTTGCTATCTGATCTGCCCAGTGCATTGATTCTTCCATTATCAGCTATTAAAATATGTTCTATTATAAAGATTTCTATTTTAAAAATCAAAACAAAAGAAAAACTATTCGTTTTTCTGAGCTTTGTTTTTTTTGCTAAGCAAAAAATCAAAACATTTATAAGTTCTAAGCTCAAAGTTAAACTTGGTTAACTTTAAGGGTGGTTTAGATAAATAAAAAAGGGGTTATACAATTAGTTCTATACATTCACAAATATAAAAACCAAAATCTTTATATAGTTAAACTAAATAAACTAGTATATATTGATTAACAGGTTAAACCAAATGACAAATAAGCTGATAAAAGACATGGATGAGGAAACTTGGAGAAAGTTCGTAGCTTACTGTAAAATAAAGAATGTAAAGGTAAGCGAAGAACTAAACACTGTCTTAATAGAGCACTTAAAAAAGAATTTTAGCAGACTATTTGAAAAATGAAACATAATAAATTCATAAATATTGTAATTTTGCTATTAATCTTATTATCGGTTATTAGGATTTCATATGCAGAAGACACTGACAAAGATGGCATGCCCGATTCAGAAGATCCATACCCATTTGATTTTGATAATGATGGAATACCAGACCTATGGGAGAAAAAATACGGCCTAAAATATGATATGGATGATTCAAAAGAAGACCCAGATAATGATGGCCTGACTAATCTGGAAGAATACCAGATCGGAACAGACCCATTAACATCTAATTTGCCTGAAGACATAACTTACCAAAAGAAATTTGTTGAGGTAATACCAGGAGAACAACTCTCCCCTATAGATCTTTTAAAGAAATATCTGATATACATAATACTAATACTGCTTATTGCAGCTGTAATTGTTTATAGGAAAGAATTGGAGAAACTGATTGAACATATTCGTGATAAGATAAGGGAAAAGCGTGAAGCTAAAAAATCCAGATTAGCTAACCCGCAGCCATATACGCCAAGGGGCGCATACCAGCCTAGAACACCACCAAGGCCATTTTATCCTAGGCAAGTACCAAGGCCACCAATCCGGCAGCCCCAACAATATTACCCAAATCCACATTCCCCTGTTGTAAGAGTAATCCCATCAAAACCAATACTCGCCCCAAAACAAGAGGCACAAATTACTAAGGCGCCCCCAATAAGGCCAGTGCAAAGCGCTCCTCTTGTGAAAGAAGAGCCAATAGAGAAAGAATCACAATCAACTATTGCTGATAAGAAAAGAGAGGAGATATTCGAAAGGTTAAGGAATATCTGATAAAAAATGTCTGAAAAAAGAGGTGAAATTGTAAATAAGCACATTATCTTATTAGTCAAAACTATACTAGCAGCATTAATAATATTGTTTTGTGCTTCTAGTGTTTCTGCTGTTTGCTCGGATTGTGGTGAAGGTTTACTTAACCTTTGCGATGAAGAAGAATGCTTGGGCTTAGGGGATTGTGCTTTCACGCCTTTGTTGGTTGGGGGCAATTGTGTGGAAGTGAGTGTGCCAGCGGACTGCAATGGGGATGGGATTTGTGACTCAGGAGAAACATTTGAGAATTGCCCTAATGATTGTGCTGATTTATCTTCAGATTCAAAAAATATTCTTGAGTGGCGCATGTTTGGCAGAAATTTAGATAATAATAGGTATACTCCAATGCCCGGGCCTAGTGACTTAAGCCTAAGCGTTGATGTTTTCAGTGGAGGAAAATCAATGGAATTTGCATCTCCTATTGTTTCAAACGGTTTTGTTTATATGGCAATAGGAGATACTGTTTATCAGCTAAACAAAAGTGATATAAGCCAGGTTATTAGTTCTTACAGTGATGGTTCAAATTTCCTTTCTTCACCAGCTGTTGCCGGTAACTATATCTATATAGGAAGCACTAAGGGATTTTTATATCAGTTGAATGCCAGCGATATAAGCCAAGTGATACATTCTTATGACAGCGGGAACAATATAGAATGTTCACCTGCTGTTGCTGATGGATATGTTTATTTTGGAAACAACAGAGGTGATGTGTACCAATTAGATGCTAGCGATGTAAGGAACTTAATAGCCGTTTATTCAACAGGGTCAAGTGTACGCTCCTCTCCTGCTGTTGCTAATGGATACGTTTATATTGGGAGCAATGATAATCATCTATATCAATTAAATGCAAGCGACATAAGCCAGAAGATTGCTGATTACAATACAGGTAATTCAGTTTGGGCTTCTCCTGCTGTAACTGAGGACTATGTTTACATTGGCAGCCTTTCTGACAAGGTTTTCCAACTGAATGCCAGCAATGTAAGCAAGGAAATTGCCAATATTCCGACTAGTGCCAATGTGTATTCTTCTGCTGCTGTTGGGAATGGTTTTGTTTATGTAGCAAGTAAGGGAAATAAAATAGTCTATAAGCTTAATGCCAGCGATATAACCCAAATAAAGGCGACTTATCAGGCTGGCAGCGATATACTATCTTCACCTGCTCTTGCAGGAGGTATTGTCTATATAGGCTCTAACGATAATAAGTTGTATGCATTAAATGCAACTGATCTTTCTTTCATTTCAAGTTATACTACAAGTGATAATGTAAAATCTTCACCAGCTGTTGCTGGTGGTGTTGTTTTTGTTGCAAATAATAAGGGAGACTTATATAAATTTGGGGAAGAGGTTGTAATATGTGATAATAACAATGTTTGTGATTCCTTTGAAACAACTGAGAACTGCCCCAATGATTGCCAGTGTGATTTAGATACAGATTGTGCGGATGGGAATGTATGCACAGATGATAGTTGTGCAGAAAATAGATGCTTATATACACCTAATGATATATTATGTGATGATGGTGATGCAGGCACAATAAATGATGTATGTAGTGCGGGAGTTTGTGTGGGAGAGCCCATTTGCAACAACAACGGCATTTGTGAGGCTGGAAGAGGGGAAACAGAGGCCAATTGTATTGAAGATTGCGGTACGTTTGTTTCTGTTTGTATTGTCTTGGACAAACCCAATACAGAATATACTATAACAGCAGATATCATACCCCCTGGACCTGGAGATTGCATTGTTATTGCTGCTGAAAATATTACATTGGATTGTATGGGCTATTCAATTTCTAATACAAACTTGGCTGCAGCTGGGATTTACTCAAATCAGTATAACACTACAATAAAGAATTGTAATGTTAGCATGAAGAAAGATATTGGCGGGTATGGCATACATCTGGCAGGCTCGAACAATTCTTATATATTTAATAATATATTGAATATTAATTTTATCGGCCTTTATATTGAAGCAGGGTTTAACAATATAATTGAAGATAACAGATTAGAGTATAACAACATAACAGCAGGCGGTTCAGGAACAGCAGCAGATCCTTATAGGATAACAAATTGTAAGGACTTACAGGCCATTGACACTCTTCCCCTATACCCTAATGGTTATTATGTTTTAGTTAATGATATTGATTGTTCTGAAACTCTTGATTGGTCTTGGCCCAGCAGAGGTGGAAAAGGATTTAGGCCTATTGGATTCGAGCCATATGAAGTTGGAAAACCATTTAGGGGGCATTTTGATGGAAATTACCATCTAATAAAAAATTTGTACATAGGTGGTGGATCCTATAAGTATTTAGGTTTGTTTTCTCATGTTGGAGATATTGGTTGTACTGCAGGAGTTAACTGTGGTGAGATTAAGAATGTTGGTTTAGTTGATGTTTATGTTAAAGGTACTAATTATATTGGCGGCTTAGTTGGTGGATTTTCTGGAGATAAAGGCACTATCACTAATTCTTTTGTTACTGGCGAGGTTAATGGTAATGTATATGCCGGGCTTTTGGTTGGCAGCAATTGGGGCTCAATTACCAATTGTTATGGAACTGGTAAAGTGTCTGCGCCTCTTACAAACAGCTATGATATTGGCGGCCTTATAGGGGGCAATTATGGGCCAGTCATTAACTGTTATGCTAATGTTGAAGTAAGTGGTTATGATTTTGTAGGTGGATTAATCGGCGATAATGAAAACACCATTACCTACCAAAATATGGTTTATAATTCCTACTCTGTTGGCAGTGTTACTGGTTGGGCAAATTGGCGCTTGGGTGGGCTTATTGGGTATACAAATCCAGATTGGGTTATTACTAATAATTATTGGTATAAGTTTGGGGGATGGAATGTATGGAAATGTATACCCTATACAAATTCTGGCTGTAGTGAAGTAAGTGATATTGCACAACTGTACAACAAAGGCCACGGGGTTTACACTAGTGTAACACCCACCTGGGATTTTAATAATGTTTGGCAGGAACATGCTGATAATTTCCCAACATTAAGGGGATTTGATAAGCCACAAGGAGGTTCTGGCATATATATCGAATCAAGTTCAGGTAATATATTAATCAACAATAAAGCAGATTCTAATCTTAATTATGGTGTTTATCTTAAGGATAGTATTGGAAATGAGATTGATAATAACAATTTAAGTTCTAACTATAATGGTATACTCCTTGATTCTGGTTCGAGCAGCAATCAAGTAAGAGATAATCAAGCTAGCTTGAATAGGATTCAAGGGCTTTTGATTGAATCAGATGCTAATGATATAATTGGCAATACAGTTAATTCAAATAATTTCCACGGAATTTATCTTCTAGAAGGCGCACAGAATAATAATATTAAAAGCAATACGGCAAGTTCAAATTCGAGGAATGGGATATATCTTGAATCAAGCTCTGGCAATAATGTGATTAACAATACAGTGAATTCAAATTCTAAGAGCGGGATATATCTAGAATCAAGCTTCGGGAATAACATAATAAACAATACTGTGAATTCCAATATGGGTGGGCCTAGTAGTGGAGGAATTTATTTATCTTTCTCATCTAATAATAATATAATAGGTAATGATGTAAATGCAAACAATGAAAAAGGAATTTATGTCGGGTCAGGGTCTTATAATGTAATTCAGGATAACTCTATAAATTCGAATGTGGATGGAATCTATATTCAAGGAACCTATTCAAACCCGATTCCAATCAGAAATGAGATAGTTGGTAATAGGTTAGACATGAACAGTTATGGCATTACCCTCTCTTACTCAAATTATACAACTTTAACAAATAACTATATTAGTAATTGTGTAGGTACACTTTCCTATAGGGGGGGTATATTTTTACAGTCTTCTAATAATAATGTTATATCAGGGGGAATCATTGGTCCATCATCTAGTAATGGAATTAGCTTATATCCTGATGAATCTGGCGGCTCAAATAACAATCTATTCAAGGATATAATTTTAGCGGGTACTGTAAGGAATGACCTTTATGTAACTGGAGCTTCTATAAATAATACTTTCCTTAATGCAACCTATCTTCAAAGTGAGGAATATGTTGAAGCTGGCTCTGAGCTAATAAGAGAATGGTACTATAAAGCTTATGTGAAAAATACAGCAAATAATCCTTTTGTTGGAGCAACTGTTGATATTCAAAATGCTTTGGCAAATCCTGTTAATACTTTGACAACAGATGCAAATGGTGAGATAGAAACACAGGAGTTTGTTGATTATATATACGACGGGGTAGCAAGAACATATTATAGCCCACACACAGTTGAGGCATCACATCCGCTTGCCTCAACAGAGACTCATATAATAGTTGGAGGCGGAAACCTGATTGACGATGTCTTTACTCTTACTGATCCAACCGCTGTAGTAGACTGTGACACTTTAAGGATACCTAATGCAGTTTATACATTACAGAATGACATCTCATCATCAGGAACTTGCTTTATTATAGAAGCAAATAATGTAACTTTGGATTTTAATGGGCATAGAATAACAGGCGATATTTCTGGCAGTGGAGTTTATGTTAATGGCTACAATTACTCTACAATCAAAAATGGAGAGATTTATAATTTTGAGGATGGCATCTGGATTGAATCCAATTTCAACACTATTGAAAATATGACTGTAAACTCAAACTCCAATCAAGGAATACTGATTGCAGAAGGTACTACTAGCAATCTTTTAAAAAATATAATTGTGAATGAAAACGCACAAGCAGGAATATGGCTTGAGCCCAATTCTGGCAGCAATACTCTTGAAGGAATAACTGCAAACTCTAATGATAACTATGGAATATTCCTTGGCTCAAGCTCAGATAACCTTGTTAGAGACAGTACAATAAACTCAAACTTGAATGGTGATGTGTATCTACTTCCCTTTTCAGAAAATAACATCTTCTTAAATGTGACTTATGAAGAAGAATCAGTTGATACAGATTCCCAACTTATAAGAAAATGGTACTATCAAGCACATGTTGCTGATCCTTTAGGAACAGATTTCCCTGGTGCAGAAATCAAGATTTATAACAGTTCTGATGCTCTTGTTGACACTTTAACAACTGATGTAGGGGGAGAAACAGATAAAATAGGATTGATAGATTACATAAATGATGGAACAACAGTAACCTATTATGGGCCGTATACTACTGAAACATCAAATCAATTTTATCAAACTGAAGTTCATAACATAGATATAACAACATTAACAAATGTTTATGATGAGTTTACTCTTTCATTACAGCCAAGAGTCGGAATAGAACTGATTAGTCCAATTGAAAGCGCAGTGAACGCTACTCAGAATGAATTCTTTGATGTTCAAGTAGAAGTAACTTGTTATCATGCTAATTGTGATGAAGTGGATGTAAGTTTGGACCCTATTGTTGGGGATTCAGGCAGTACCACACTTTGCGACCTAGATTGGGGAACACCTGAGAATGGGGATATGTGCGGTGTGTCCGGAGATGAATCCACAAGTTACTGGTTTGATTTTGATAGCTTAACAAAAGTTCCTGCTTATGATGTTAGCGCAGACCTTTCCAAAGGACATGGGCCTGCTGAAGATCCTAATGGGTGTTGTAATTGGTTTGTGCAGAACGGAACAACACAAGTTTTGACAAATAGTTTGATTGGTGATTTTGATAGTGTTGTTTGTAGTCCTGCTGATGGAAGGATATATTCAGATGCAAGTCTTAACTATTGTTTGGAAGCTGGTGAATGGTGTGATGGTCTGTCTGAAAAATATGTTGCTTGCCTAAAAACAGCCAATGACGTTTATGTTAAGTATAAAGGGCAGACAGATTGTTGCGGAGATATTGTAATTGATTGGGAAGTTACGCATACGCCTGGAAAAGGGCTGATCTCTACTACAATAAGAGACACCCCCTTTTACACAATAGATGCTAATCCTGCGAGAATAACATTAAACCAGGATGAAAGCCAAATAATCACTTTTAGGGTTAATGCAACCGGAGAGATTGATTCAAGTTATGAATTCTTTGCTTTTGCAAATTTAGTAAGCGATCCAACAGTAAGAGAAGAAACAGACAGATGGAAGGTTACCATTGTTGAGCCTCCACCAATAGTTATTGATCTAAAACCCCAGATAAAAACACTAAAGGATGAATATTATTTAGATGAGTTTGTTAATCTGACTGATCCTCCTGCAGCTGGTACTATTGAAGATTATACTTATATTGGGACTTATGATAGCACAATCTATTCATATGATGAAATGCAATTAGCCCAAATTATAAATCCGCAAGAGAGTATAAGTTCTTTTGAATTTTTCAATGGTAAGTTATATGGTACTACATATAATGGGGTGTATGTATATGATGCTAGCAGTTGGTCTTATATGGCTAATTCTCCACAATATGTTGGGGATCTTGATGTTTATAATGGCAAATTGTATGCTTCATCGTATGATGGAATCTATGTCTATGATGGTGTTTGGAGCTTGGTGATAAGTGCTGAAGATTTGGCATTGGCTGTTGGCCATACTGGTTCAATGAGCATAAGGCAGTTGGAAGTATATGATGATGAATTATATGTTACAGCAGACTATTATGGGTTATTTGCCTATAATGAGGTTAATTGGAGAGGAATACCTTACCCTCCTGAAGTAGGAGATTATATGTATGTAGATTATCCTTATGCTTTCCAAGGAAAGCTTTATGTGAGCTTATATTCTACTTTAGCAAGTTACGATAAAATAAATGGGTGGGACCTAATAGTATATGGGTATGGCCTTGATCCTAAGGTATACCATATGGGGCCTAAATCTTGCTATGGTGACAGATTATTTGTTTCTACAAGTAATGGAATGTATGCATATGATGGCCAAAATTTTGTAGAAATAAATGATGGAATAACTTATCCAGAGGAAGCGCGAATAAATAATTATAATGGAAATCTGTATGCTATCCTCTATGATAGTGATTCTGGTAATTATAAATTATATATGTATAATGAAGGTACAAATTCCTGGGGTGTAGCTCCTACAGGAGGAATAACTTCTTTCTATTATCCTGTTGCTTTTGGCCCCGAAGGTTATTGCGGAGAGGATTGTGTAGATGCAGATGAAGATATGATTGAAGCTTGCGACGAGAATGGAAACGCAATACTTGGCTGTGACGACCCATGCGATTGTAACGATGCAGATGCCAACAAATGGGTAAAGATACCTCAACTAGCAGTGGATAACGATTATGATGGATATAGGGTTTTGCCTGAAGCTGAAGAATGTGTTGGTAAAAAAGAGTTTAGAGCATTCCAAATAAAGCAAAGAGATTATTATAATGATCCTTTATTAGAGAACGTACAAAAAATAGGTGATGGTGATTGTGATGATGATCCTACAGATGATCCAGGAAGATGCCCAGTAGATCCTCTTCTTGTAGATTGCAACGATCCAGCCATGTCTGTATGCGCCTCATGTATACATGAAGGGGCAGAAGAGGTATGCAATGATGGAAAGGATAATGATTGTGATGGGGATGTAGATTGTGAAGATAGTGATTGTATAGGGGGTACCCAACCTGGAATTTTATATGTTGCAGGGCATAAAGATGGGCTTACAGCAGCAGATTTTGTACAGACATTTGATGGTATGGCAGTTGCTGATATTGATTCTAACAGTGCGCTTGATATGATACATAACTTAGGATATGATCCTGTAACATATCCTGATAGTTCAACCTATATAAGTGCGCTTGGAAGGTATAAAAACAAGCTCTTTGCTGTTTTTGATCCTGGTGGTTTTGGCACTGTATCAGTAGGTGCTTTCCATGATGGGCAAAGCTGGTCTTATGCAGGATATAATCGCAATAGTGGTGGAGGATTCCCCGGCATAAACTTCCCGCAAAGGACAGTAGAATATAATGATATATTTTATTTTATAGATGGAGACTCTTTATATTCAAGCTCTGGGAATGAACCACTAAAAAAAATAACTGATTTTTCCGGCACTTACTTGACTGCAATTACAGCTTTCAAAGGAAAAATCTACATAGCTGACGTTAGCGGCCAAGGCTACATATACGCCTATAATCCCAACACCCAAAATACAGAGACAGCATATGCAGGAGCAGGAACTATAGTTGGCATGGATGTTTTAGGTGATAGCATATATGCTGCATCCTCAGATGATTATATCATCAATTCAAATGATGGCACTAGTTGGGAAGTTTCTTCTCTTCCTGCAGACAGCCTGCATAGCTCAATTTCACATATTGCCTCATTTAATGATAAGATATATGCGTTTACCGATTACTCACCCCCCTATGAAGTAATCTGTTATTACTCTGGAGATGAAGGTGCAACATGGTCACAACTAGACCAAGTAAGCGTTAAAAGCGGTAGCGACCTTAACACTTATGTTGAAGATGTGGAGGTTGCTAACAACAGATTGTATATAACAGCAGGTAACTTTGACGGCCTCTATTATATTGATACAAGCAATAATTTCAAAAAGCTGCCTTCTTCTGGAACGTGGCCTAGGACCATACCTATCTTGTTGGAATCAAAACCGCCACAAAGAACTACCTGCGGATCGGGCTCGTGCACTGTTCCTTCAAACGTCGCAGGTTATAATCCTTCTTTCTGTACACCAGAAGTAATAGCTGCAAATTGTGGAGACCTTGGTCTTTCTATAACAGCTGAGTCGCACTATCTCTTAGATAGAAATGCTGTCTCAACAAATAGCCTAGGAGACCTAAGGATATCTATGGGGGTAACAGGAGAAGCAATCAACAAAGGAGGAGACGTTGTTTTTGTTTTAGACAGTTCAGGAAGCATGACTGGCCAGAAAATAGAAGATGCAAAAACAGCTTTGAAGGGCGTTGTTGACAGATTCCTGAATGGCGCTGATGCTGATGATTATTCTTACGGCGCAGTAGGATTCAGGGAGTATTCATATCTTGTTTCTCCACTGACTACTTATGATCCTGCAGACCCAACCTCAATAAATCTAAAGGATCGTTTGAATAATCTTGAAGCTAATGGCAGGACAAGCTGCGGTGATGGCTTATGCATGGCTTCAAACATGGTGCAAAATCATCAATGTATAGAAAGCGAAACTGATTTTATAATTGTATCGAGCGATGGGATGGAGAACGAGCCAGCATGGCTTTATGAGGTATTGCCCAAGATAAGCTCAACCACAACAGTATTCAGCATTGGTGTTGGGCATGATTTCACAGAGTTTTGGGAAGAAAAACTCAAAGAAATGGCAAAGTCAGGCAGCGGAAGAGGTATATATTATCATGTGCCATCTACATCAGATCTGGATAGGATATACAACCAGATAACAGACGAGATACTTGAATTTGTTCCGCCGCATATAGCAACTGTTACATTAACTTTAGGTCCAGATGTTACATTTATAGAAAGCGACCCAGCTCCAATTGCAATAAATGGAAATCAGCTTACATATAGCTTGAACCTTAAGGCAACAGAGTCAAACAACATTGATATGAAATACACAATAAATCAAGCAGGACCAGCCCAAACAATAATAAACGATGCTCATCTAAGTGTGGATACTGGCGATGTGTGTGGTGTTATTGACCAGGATACAGGCGCTGTTATTGTAGATGTTGTAGATGACCAAATCGATGTTAGCTTGACAAACAGGTATGAAAAACAATGGCCAGAAAACGCACTAGAAGGGGATGTAACATTCTATGCAGACTTAACTTATACTGATGCTGCTCACCAAAATGCTCATTACCCAGATGCAGGCTGCATAATAACTTTTGATGATATTCCTGGAAGATATGATATGCCTGAAGGGCAGACAAGTTATAATTTTACAAGATGGATTAACCTAACAGACAAAGATTCTGTGTACTATACAATAACATGCACGCATGGCAGCTATGTATGGGCAATTAAAGGCAGCATCTGGATGAAGAACACTCCAGAAGAAGATCAAAGCAAAATAACAAATAATGCTGCTAATGACATTGATGTATGCCTTTTGATGAAGGTACAGTACTTTAATGAAACTCTTGAAGAATGGATTGATGAAGCAAATATAGTTGATGACTCATTAACTGCACCAAGAACAATAAAAGCAGGAAGTTATATAGCTCTTGATAAAATCTGGAACCCAACTCATCCGCCTGGAGGATGGAATACATCAACCAACACATACGGAGAAGGAACTTACAGAGCATATGTTATTGTAAGGGATAATAATTGTGTGCCATTAGTGAATGGAAGCGGTGACTCGATTGAAGCTTATTATAACTTTACATTAGTAATGTGTGACAATGATGGCATATGCGATCCAGGAGAAACTAATGAAAACTGTCCTAATGATTGCCAATGTGAGCTTGATATAGGGTGTGATGATGGATTATACTGCAATGGTCAAGAAACTTGTGTAGGTAATAGATGTCAAGCGGGTGTAGCCCCCCCTATAGATGATGGTGTTGGTTGTACAATAGACAACTGTGACGAAGCGACTGATACTATCACACATACAGAAGATGACTCATTATGCTTAGATGGGTTATGGTGCAATGGAGATGAATCTTGTGACGCATTACTCGATTGCCAAACTGGAACAGCCCCAAATTGTGATGATAGCATAGAATGCACAATAGGCAGCTGCGATGAGGGCATTGATACAGCAGATAATGTTGGGACATGTGAACAAGATACTACACCATGTTCTTGTACAATAGATATAGATTGTGATGATTCAAACTCCTGCACTGACAATATTTGTAATGCAAACCTTGAATGTGAAAATATAAATAATGATGAAAATACATGTGATTATGGGTTCTGGTGCACTATAAATGACAGGTGCTCTGCTGGTTCATGTATAGCTGATGATAAACCAATAGATGATGGTGTTAGTTGTACATCAGACAGTTGTGATGAAGAAAATGATGAGCTGTTGCATATAGCTGATGACAGCTTGTGTGAGGATGGATTGTATTGCAATGGTGCAGAGATATGTGATGAATTGTTAGACTGCCAGGCAGGAATCCCGCCAAGCACAGACGACCTTATTGGTTGTACAATAGACAACTGTGACGAAGCGACTGATACTATCACACATACAGAAGATGACTCATTATGCTTAGATGGGTTATGGTGCAATGGAGATGAATCTTGTGACGCATTACTCGATTGCCA
>Ga0268276_1000100_pt1 | contig 97500 bp, 103 predicted proteins | sample saktaG_4_FD_190145 | JGI IMG/M metagenome (GOLD analysis project Ga0268276, IMG submission 190145) | Saline water microbial communities from Sakinaw Lake, British Columbia, Canada - sak_2010_1_5_45m | ecosystem: Environmental > Aquatic > Non-marine Saline and Alkaline > Saline ... | reverse complement strand
TAGCTTATATATCAACTTATGTTCTTTTCTTAGTTGTATCCTTTATACTGGGGTATAATCCAGGAAAAGAAATTGCTTTTAATTTTATTTCTTTTTTAATATATATGCTTAAGATACTGCCTTGTGCTTTTATATTGATAGGTCTATTTGAAGTATGGCTAAAGCGAGAAGTAATTGAAAAACATTTAGGTGAAGAGTCTGGCATTAAAGGCTACATTTGGGTTATATTGCTTGCTGGAACCATAGCAGGTGGACTATTAGTAGCGTTTCCAGTTGCTTATTCTTTGTATAATAAAGGGGCAAAGCTCAGTATTGTTTTTACCTATATAGGAGCTGCGGCAATTTGCAGAGTTCCTATGACTCTATATGAAGCATCATTTATGGGAGTAAAATTTACTGTCATAAGACTATTAGTGTCGCTACCGTTGGTTATCATAACTTCGATATTATTAGGAAATTATCTGAGCAAGAGAAATTATAAGATGGTAGAAGGTAAGTAAATCAATATTTATTGCTGCAGTTTTATAATAATAAAATTATTTATAAATAATAAAAATAAAACGCAAAAAAATTAAAGGAGGGGTGTGAAAAAAATGAATAAAGTAGAGATTCCCTTAAATGATTCACCGGTTGCCTCACCAGGCGTTCCAGTTTATCTGATTTCAACAACGAGTAAGAGCGGGGTAAGGAATATTGCCCCCTATGGTATGGTTATGCCAGTCTCTCATAATCCTCCTATTTATGCAATTGGTTCAGATAAAGATAGAGATACTTACCGAAATATTGTGGAGACAGAAGAATTTGTCTTAAATGTTCCTTCCACTTCTATGTTAGAAAAAGTAAATCTTACCGGAATAAAATTTCCTGCCGAAATAGATGAATTTGAAAAAGTAAATTTTACTCCGATTCCAGCTTCCCAAATAAATCCGCCTTTGATTGCAGAGTGTAGGTCTCATTTCGAGTGTAAATTATTGAATATTTACGAAATAACTAAGACCAGAGTTATAATAATTGGAGAAGTAGTAGCGATATCAATAGACCGGGAACTTTTTTTGAAAAATTTTGCCAAACAAAAAGGACAATTAGATCCTTTATTTTATGTTCATGGCTCTTATTTTGGGTTAGGAAGGTATGTGGGTAAAAGATAATAAATAAATTGATAGGAGTAAATATAAATTAGATGAGAACTTATTTAGATTGTATTCCCTGTTTTTACAGACAGGCTTTAGATGCTGCTCGAATTGCGGGAGCAGATGAGCTTATACAAAAAAAGATTATTGATGAACTATCTAAGTTAATACCCAATTTCTTCTTAGATGCAAATCCTCCAGAGATGGGAAGAACGATTTACACTTTAATAAGAAAAATAACTGGAGTAAAAGATCCTTTTAAGGAGATTAAAGAAAATAGTAATAAATTAACCTTAAGCTTTTATCCCAAATTAAAACAAAAAATAAACAATTCAGAGGATAGACTTTTGACTGCTGTAAGGTTATCTATTGCCGGTAATGTTATTGACTATGGCGTGAAAAATTCTTTAAATGTGGAAGAAGAGGTAAATAAAATTTTTAATAGGGATTTTAAAAACGATAATGAAAATAGGAAAACCGTATTTAGATATCAAGAATTTAAGGAAATCTTATCTAAGGTTAACCATGTAATTTATTTAGCTGATAATGCAGGAGAAGTAGTTTTTGATAGACTGTTGATAGAGGAACTAACAGAAAAACTGGGGAAGCAATTAATCTATGTGGTAAGAGATAAGCCAATTATTAATGATGCTTTAATAGAAGATGCAATATTTTGCGGAATAAATAAGGTAGCTAAAATTACCTCAAGCGGATCAAATGCCCCTGGAACTATATTAAAATATTGCTCTCCGGAATTTATGGAATTATATCAGGATGCAGAGTTGATTATCAGCAAAGGCCAAGGAAATTATGAATCCCTCTCTGAAGAAGATAAATCTATATTTTTTCTATTTAAAGCAAAATGTCCGGTAATAGCTAAGGATATTGGCTGTGAAGTTGGGGATATGGTATTAAAAGGCAGGCGAGAGTAAGTAGCACATACATAAAGGGGACGGTTCTATTTTTGTTATTTCCCAATTTTATAAACAGCCAAAAATAGAACCGTCCCCTTTATGGTAGGCAGGTGAAAATAGGTTATAAATATTATTAATAAACCAGAAGCTACTTACATATTATTAATATATGTATCTGAAGATTTAAAAATTAGAGTAGGTAAATTAGGGGAAGTGGCTTTTAAAAAAGGAGACTATATTTATATTGGTTCGGCTAAAGGTTGCTTAGAGGCCAGGCTGAGAAGGCACTTAAAGAGAGATAAGAAGAGTTTTTGGCATATAGATTATCTTTTAAAAAATAGAAGAACTCAAATTTCAAAAATTTGGGTAATTCTCGAATCAATTGAATGCGAAATAGCTGAGGTATTTTATAGAAATACGCTTACAGAGATAGTTAGAAAAGGTTTTGGTTCTTCAGATTGCAAATGTGTGACTCATTTATTTTATATTAAGGATAAAGAGAAAATAGAAAAAGTATTGAAAGAAAAGGGCTTTTCAAAAAGAATGGAATTTGAGAGTTATGATAATAATTAGAAGAGAAAAAATATATTGTAAAAATTTCCTATTATTTTACTTAAAAAATGTACTTAGAAGCTTGACAAGTAAAAATTAGTATTGTATATTGATATTGAGACTTAATTGCAATTATAAATAGGGAGAATAAAATTGATTACTACAAAACAGAAATTTGAGGAATTTCTAAAATCAAAAGAATTTAAATATACCTCTGAAAGAAAGCTAATTTTAAATGCAACACTTTCATTCCATAACCATTTTGATGTAGAGGAACTTTTTGAAAAATTGCATAAACAGGGTGATGATGTCTCCCGGGCTACTATTTACAGGACTATTCCGTTATTACTACAAAGTGGTTTACTATCTGAAACTGTACATTGCCAAGATAAAAATAAGATAAGGTATGAAAATATTTTCAATAAGAAACATCATGATCATTTGGTCTGCGTTAAATGTGGGAAAACCATAGAATTTTTTGATGAAAGAATAGAAAAATTACAGGAAGAAGTTTGTAGACAGCATAATTTTGTACCTATAGAACACCGATTAGGAATTAAAGGATATTGTGAAGATTGTTATAAAGAGATAAAAAGTGAAAGGGGATAAATTTTTTTAAGTTATTATTGAGAATGAGTCTCAATATAAATAAATTAAATAGAGGTGAAAATTTGACAACTAGATTTCTTTATGAATTGCAACCAGGAGAATGGGCAAGAATTATTAATATTGAAGGAGGACAGGGCTTCAGACAGAGATTATACTTAAGAGGGATAAAAGAGGGGGATACTATTCGTGTGATATCCTCGATACAGGGTCCAGTGGTGGTAGAAGTCAATAGAAGTATAATTGCTCTGGGTAGAGGTATGGCCCGAAAAATTAGAATAATAAAAGGAAGGTGAAAAAATGGAAAAGAAATTATCTGAAATGAATTATGAAGAAGAAGGTAGAGTAAAAAGTATTGAACAGGATTTAAAAAATAAGGTAGCTGGTATGGGTATAAGAGTTGGCAAAAATCTTAAAATGATTACCAAACATCCTCTGAAAGGTCCGATGGTGGTAGAAGTCGATGGAGCTCACACCTCTTTGGCATTAAGTGTAGCTGATAGAATTATCATGGAGGTGAAAAAATGAAAAAAATATTATTAATGGGAAATCCAAATGTGGGTAAAAGTGTATTTTTTAATCGATTAACTGGAGCAAATGTTATTGAATCTAATTACCCTGGTACTACCGTCGATTATACTAAAGGGTATATAAAGGGAGATAGTAAGGATTTTGAAATTATTGATGTGCCTGGTACATTCTCTTTGGAACCAAAAGACAAAGCCGAAGAAGTAGCTGTAAAGATGTTAGAAGAAGAAAAAGGGGCTTTAGTAATTTGTGTAATTGATGCTTCTAAGATAGAGCGAGGACTTTATCTTGTATTAGAAATAGTAGAGAGGGGTTATCCAGTTGTAGTGGCACTTAATATGTGGGATGTTGCTGAGGATAAAAATATACAGATTGATATAGAGAAATTGAAAAGCATTCTTAATATTCCAGTAGTACCAACGATTGCTATAAGCGGCAAAGGATTTAAAGAGGTAGTATTAAGTTTAAAAAAAGCAGCTTCAGTTGGAGTAAATGAAATTACGGAAAGGGTTGGTGAGATAAAATGACGTTAACTGCTGATGAGAGATGGAATTTAATTGAAAAGATATCCAATAAAGTGGTAGCTTTCGGCAAATTTGAACATACTTTAAAAGATGCATTGGGAGAACTTACCGTTAAGCCTTTAACAGGTATTCCCATTGCTATAGCTGTATTATATGGTTTTTGGAGTGTATTTTGTTCTTTTGCCGGAACATTATTTACTGATGGATTTTTTGTCAAATTATTTGATGGACATTTTTTACCCTGGATGCAGTCAATTTTTCCAGGTAAAGGTGGATGGTTTTACTATATCTTGGTAGGAGACCCAGCAGCAGATAATTGTTTTGAGGCTTTTGGGGTTCTAACTTCCGGAATTTTTGTAGCCATAGGTGTTGTTTTACCGGCAATATTTATATTTTATTTGATGATGGCTTTGTTAGAAGATGTGGGTTATATGCCTCGAATGGCTGTACTTATCGATACTATATTTCATAAGATCGGCCTGCATGGGTACGCCATTGTTCCTTCTATTCTTGCCTTAGGTTGTAATGTGCCAGCAGTAACTGCAACTCGAATTTTAGAAACAAAAAAACAACGTTTTATAATGATGACCTTGTTGGCAATATTTATTCCTTGTGGGGCACAACTGGGGATTATGCAAGAAGTAATTCCAGAGAGTACAGGGATAGTTTTGCTGTATTTAATTTTTGGATACTTTATTTTTGGTTTTATATTAAATAAGCTTACTCCAGGGAAATCCCCTGAAATTCTGATTGATGTCCCTCCTTATCAAAAGCCCCTATGGAATAATATATCAAGAAAACTACGGATGAGATTAGGAGGCTTTTTGACAACTGCGGTTCCCTTTGTGTTATTTGGTTGTGCAATAGTAAATATTCTGTATCTTACCGGGACTATAGATTGGTTGGGTAAAACACTAACACCAGTTCTCACTGTTTGGTTTGGGGTTCCCGGTGAAACAGCAGGACCTTTAGTTGCTGCGTTTTTAAGAAAGGATCTTGCGGTTGCCCAACTTAGTGTAATTGAAATGAGTAAGTATCAAATGATTACATCTGTTGTGCTTGTTTCCATATATTTTCCCTGTGTAGCAACATTTGTAATGTTACTCAAAGAAGGATGGAAAAACCTTTTGGGTAGTTTAGCAGTCTTAGTAGCAGTAATATTTTTATATGGTGGTTTAATAAATTTGATTTGGACATTATTGGGGGTACAATAAAATGGATGATAGAATTGGAAGAATATATTTTAGAGTTTTAGGAATTATTACTTTGATTTTTGGGATTACCGACTTAATGGTAACCATAGGTGGTAGTGATTTTTCTTGGGGTATTCTTGAGATATCTAGTGACATGTTTAGAGGAGGATGGGGAGGACTTATTGTAATATCAGCCGGACTCTTTTATTTGTCCAGTCTTAAAAATTTTTTAGAGATTCACCAACTTTCCAAGGCATTAATGGCAAGTATATTGATATGGATACTGGCAGGAACTGATATATTTGTAAGGATTACCGAGTCAATTCCTGGTGGAGAAGAGGGTCCTTGGTTTAATTCCTTAGAGGGATTTTTGAGTACCTATGCACCTCCTTATCCACCGGTAATATTTCTGTTACCATTTTCTTTAGTAATATTATTTTTCGTTGGCAAAAGAAAAAAAGCTTAATTTTTTTATGTTAAAATTAAAGCAGTTAGAGAGAGATGAAAATCATCTCCCAGCATATAAAAAAATAGGTCTAAGATTAAAAAAGAGTTAATAAGTTACCATCTATTAACTCTTAAATAGAAAATGCCTTTTATTGATTTATATGGTGGTCTTATAGCAAATTTTCTAAATAAAGATCTTATTCTTTTACATTGCTGGAATTATAACTAACTAAAAAGAGTAGATGCAGCTCTGCTGCTTACAGAGTACTCTATTTTAAGTCGCACAAGATGCGGGTAAGAATTCAAGTCCTGTAACCGGAGGAAGCAAACTTTTTTTAGAAGTATTACTATCTGGTATAGGGATCAACAAGGGGGGAAAGCTTTTCTCTCTCATCTCCCTATAGATATGACACAGGGGTCTCTTAAAAAAGTAAATGTATTAAAATATAAGAAATAAAAAAGTCGATAATAAATAATCTAAATATTAAATATTTAATTATTATAAATACATTATACGAGGGGATAAAAAATTAAAACAATAATAATTTATAGCGATGAACTGAAAAATTATGATTTTGGAGAAGGGCACCCATTTAGAAGTGACAGATTTGAAAGATTTCTAGAATTATTTAAAGAAAAACTTGGCAAAGACAAACGTTTTGAATTGATAGAAAATATTATTTTAGCTACTGATGAAGAATTGAAGCTTTGGCACAGTAAAAATTATATTAAGAATATGCAAGATGCCTCTGAAGGGAAAGTTGTATCTAATTTATTCAGATTTATGAGCGGGGACAATGTAAACCCTTCTACTAAAAAATTACCTCAAGGGATAGAAGAAGGAGCTAGAGCTGTAGTTAAAAATTCGCTTTTAGCAATAGATTATATTCAGCAAAGGAAAACTGAAAAGGCAGTAAGTATTGGTGGCGGATTACATCATGCAATGTCGAGTTATGGAGAAGGTTTTTGTGTTTATAATGATGTTGTTATAGCTGCTAAGTATGCTATAGAAAAATATAACCTAAAAAGAATTTTAATTTTGGATACAGATGCTCACGCAGGAAACGGAACTTGTAAGGCTTTTTATTCTGACCCAAAAGTTTTGTTTGTCGACACTCACCAAAAAGGTATTTATCCAGGAACAGGTTCGGTTGATGAAATCGGTGAGGGAAAAGGAAAAGGATTTACTGTTAATCTTCCTTTGGAAGCCGGAACAGGAGACAAAGCATACGAACTAATTTTTGATGAAATAATCTTTCCTTTAGCCAGAGAATATAAACCCCAGATGATTATCAGATACGGAGGTTCTGACCCTTATTTCGATGATGGACTAACTAATTTAGGCTTGACTTTTGATGGTTTTGAAATGATAGGAAAGAAAGTTAGAGAAATAAGCAGCGAACTTTGCAATAACCGCTCGGTTGATTTACTTTGTTCAGGTTACAACTTAGAGGTTTTGCCAAAAATATGGTTGACCTTGGTGGCAGCTATCAGCGGAGTGAAAATTAATTTTAAGGAATCGGTCCCTGATATAAGAGACAGAAAAATCGCTGAAACAAAGAATTTAATAAAGAAAGCAAAAGAAAAATTAGCTCCTTATTGGAAATCTATTAAAGGGGAGACTCGAGAAATATATTGAAAATAGATCAAGTTTTAAGAATATGAGAAAGAGAAAGATTGGAAAGGGACAACCCGAGTAGCAGTAGGAATTAGTAAGTTTGCAAAAAATGAGTTTTTGAGGAGAGTAAGTTAAGAACGGAAAGAATAAAATCTACGAACAAAAATATTATTAAGGAGGTAGTTCAATGATTAATAGACCAAAACTTAACCAGATAAGACATCTAGGAAGAGGAGTGACTGAGAAGTTGAGTAGAATGCTTTACGAGCATGGTCCCGGTAATGGTACATTTCTGGGACTTCCCTTTGATCAATTGATTGAACATGGACCAGGTCATGAATGGAAGTGGGAAAGAGCAGCTAAACCAAGCTCAGTGATAGAATTGGCTAATCAAGGTGATTTTTCAGCCCTGGTACTATCTGTAGGTCAAGCTCAGAAGTATCAACATGATATTAATCCTTCTGTTCCTTTGGTGGTAAAACTGGATGGTCATTTCTATACTGGAAAGGCAAATACAGAAAATTATCCTCGTTCCACCATGTTTGGTTCAGTAGAGGACGCTCTGGAAGTGGGAGCAGCAGCAGTGGGTTTATCTTTTTATCTGGGTTCTCGACAGACTGGAGAAGACGTAGAGAGAATAGGAAAAATAAGAGAGGAAGCTCACCACAGTGGATTACCTTTAGTTTTATGGAGTTATCTTAGAGGACCAGTACCTGACCCAACTAAAAAGGATAGTTTACTGTGGTGTCACTATGCAGTTTCTGCTGCTGAATCTTTAGGAGCAGACATAGTAAAAACAAAGTTCCCCTCGGTGGTAGAACCCAAAAAAAGAGAGAAGTACGAAGAGTTTATAAAAGAGGAGTACTCTGGCAAGATACCAGAGGCAGTAAAGTATATAGAACTTGAGCCAGACAGGGAAAAACTGATGGATTATGAAAAAAAAATGGAAGAAGAACAAAAGAAACCGAATTATGATTCTCTTCTGACTCAAGAACAACATATTGAGAGAGCTAAGATTGTAGTTGGGGCGGGAACCAGGACTTTTGTGATTTTCTCTGGAGGACCGAAAATAACTGGAGAGGCGAAAGTTGCTTTGGAGAATTCAACTGAGATAATAATGGAAGCAGGTGGTGAAGGAAGAATCATTGGCAGAAATTTGTGGGGAGTTCCTACTGAGACTGGCCTTGAATATGCAGACGCAGTGAAAGAAGTTATGCAGAATGAGAAGTATAGAAGATAATTTTCTATAAGAATCGAAGGAGGAGGCGTACCAGGCGACGCCTCCAAGCAAACTAAAAAAAGTTTATTTAAAACAAGCGGTCCGATTCCTGGCCGCTTTTTATACTAAGCTTACTTTCATTAAAGATAATCGGAAATGAAGGAAAAGCTTAAGCAAAAGATGGAGAAGTCTGGTTTTCATCTAGTAAACAGGTTTCGAGGAAAAATTATCCATGAGGGTAAACCTGAGCAAGGTCAAATATTAAATTTTAGAAAGGAGTAAAAAAATGATTAAAGTTGAAAAGAAAAATCAACAGGAATTCACAGTGAAAGTGGAAGGGAAAGAATATAATGTAAATTTAGATGATGAGTATTGGCAAGATTTAACCGGAGGTAAAATAGCCAAAGAAGAATTAATCAAAAAGTCATTTAAGTTTTTATTAGAGAGAGAACCAAAAGAATCTATTTTTCCAAGATTTAATTTAAGAGTTATCAACCAATATTTTCCAGAATTTAAGGAAGAAATAAGGAAATGATAAGATGAAAAGGGGGTAAAAATTAGAGCTAAAAATTATGGGTATTATACTTCCAAAACAAGCAGGGACTGAGGAAGGTAGATTACTTTTTCAGAAATCAGAAAAAGTAGAGGATTTCGATCAGGGAAGAGAAATAGTAGATTCATTAAAGAGAACTTTAGAGCATTATGGAGGAGTTGGATTGGCTGCTCCTCAAATAGGAATTTCTCGGAGAGTATTTATTGTGAATATTATGCCAACTAAAGATTATCCCCAATTACCTAAGATCGGATTCTGTGCCTACTTAAACCCAGAAATTCTAGCTGTATCTTCAGAAGTTAATAGTGATTTGGAAGGATGTTTAAGTATATTTTATGCTACCCTTTATGGGCGAGTAGAGAGATCGAGTTGGGCTAGGCTGAAATATCGAGATATTAAAGGGGAAGAGCAGATAGAAGAAATTAATCATCCCTTTCATACCAGAGTAGTTTTACATGAGAATGACCATTTAGATGGTAAGGTATTTTTGCAGCGAATGAAAGAAGAAGATTTTTCAAAATTATATTGGGAAGAGAATTTGGATATCAGAAAAAGAAATTCAGAGTGAATTACTTTTTTAGAATTAATTGAATTTAAAAGAGTTATTTTTAAATCAAGAAGTAATGCCTTTAAAATTTGGGAAGAGAAAATATGGCTAAAAAATCTAATATTATAAAAATAGTAAAAGAAGATATTTTGAGAATATTAAGCGAAAGAAAAAGAAAGATTTCATTGGAGATTCTTAAAGAAGAAATTAAAGTTTCCCTTTCTTTTATCAATGAAGCGATCGAAGAACTTAAAAGAGAAAGATTGATTAAATCTCAACAGATTTTTTTTATCTTGACAGAAGAGGGAGAAGAAAAGGCCAGAGATATTTTAAAAAAACATCTTGTCTTTGAAGATTATTTTAAGAAAACCAGAACCGAAAACGAGGCACATAAGATAGCTCATATTCTTGAACATTATGTTTCTGAAGAGGTTCTCAACAACATAAAAAAGTTATCTACATTTAAAGAAGAAAGTATTTACTTAACAAAGCTTAAGCTGCGTAAAAAAGGGCTAATTACCAATATTATGATTTCGGACAACGGACTATTTGAAAGAGTAGTTAGCATGGGGATAGTGCCAGGAGAAGAGGTAATGATAACGAGTGAGGTGTCTAACGCTATTATCATTAAAATAAAAAATAAAAAATTTGCTTTAGATAAAGATATAGCAAGAAAAATTAAGGTGTTAGAATATGGTGAAGGATGAGAAAAAGGTTAAAGAAGGTAAAGAGGAAACAAAGAGGTCATTCCTAAATCTATTGCAATTATAAAAAAGTGAAGCTTTGCATGGTGTTTAAAATAATTTTTAATGTATTTAGTGATTTGGATTTATTCTAAGAAGAAGTAGAATGAAACAATAAAAAGAGGGGTTATAGAATAATATGGAGAATCTTAAAATACTCCTAATTGGGCAGCCAAATATAGGGAAGTCTTCACTACTTAATGCCCTGGTTGGTTCAGTAGCTACAGTATCTAATTACCCTGGAACTACTGTTGAAGTGACTAAAGCCAAAAAGAAAATTAATAGTACAGAAATTGAGTTTTTAGATACCCCAGGAATATACTCTATTTCTGATAGATCAGAAGAAGAAAAAATTACTGAGAAGACTTTATTTGAGAAGGAAGTGGATGGAGCAATAGTAATTGCTGATGCAACTTCTCTGGAAAGAAGTCTTTATATGGTATTGCAAATATTAGAGGCCCAAATACCTGTTGTTTTAGCTCTTAATTTTATAGAGGATGCCAGAAAAAAGGGAATAAAAATTGATGGTGAAAAATTAGAAAGATACTTTAATGCCCCGGTTGTCTTTATAAATCCCTTAACTAAAATGGGGATAAATAAACTTATAGATGTTGTATTAAAAATTAAAAAGATAGCAAGACAAAAGTTTAAAATTAAATACGATGACCATATTGAAGAAGCAATAGATAAAATTTCTGTTCAAGTTAAAGGAAAGCTACCAAAAAGATTTGTTGCCCTAAGAGTTTTAGAAGAAGATGAAGATTTTTATAAATATTTGGGAGATAAGAGAATAATTAGAGAAACTAAAAAAAGTTTAGTAAAACATCCAAAAATTGCAGAGGATATATCTATAACCAGATACGGAGCAGCTTCATTTATAACAGAAAAAGTTACTCAAATAACTTCTTTAAAAAAAGAAAAAATTTTACAGGAGAAAGTTGACAATGTTTTATTGCATAGAATTTGGGGTCCATTTATTACTGGTTTATTTTTTCTTGTTATCTTCGGGACTCTATTATTTCTTGGTAATTTGATTCAAAATGTTCTTATGAACTTAACGGAAGGATTTTTATCTTCTTTTGATATAACAAAATATTCTTTTGTTGCAATGATATTAGTTCAGGGCTTAACTGGACTTGCAGCAGGTGTTTCTATTGCCTTACCTTATGTATTCTTGTTTTATTTGTTATTGGGTGTATTAGAAGATATAGGAGTTCTTTCTAGATTTATTGTTAATATGGAAAGGTTCTTGAAAAGAATAGGGCTTCCAGGAAAATCATTTATTCCCTTAGCCTTGGGCTTAGGTTGTACTGCACCAGCAATTAGAGCTACGAGAGTCCTATCGTCTAAAAAAGAACAATTTCATAGTGCCTCCTTGTTTGCTTTTGTACCTTGTTCTAGCAGGATCGCTATAATTATGGGAGTAGTTGGATTTTATGGAGGGATAAAGTTGGCTTTTTCTGTTTTTGCTACTACATTTATAGCGGGCTTAATATGGGCTTTTGGGATAAAAAAACTTATCCCTTTAAAGAGTGAACCTTTGCTTTTAGAGCTACCTCCTTATAGGAGACCTTTTATTAAAAATATTCTTGCCAAAAGCTGGATTAGGATGAAGGATTTTGTGTATATAGTTATACCATTGTTAGTACTTGGGGGGATGGCTTACGGAATTTTAGATATTTTGAGTCTTAGCAAAATTATAGTGCAACCACTCTCACCAATTACTGATTTATTGGGGCTACCAGCCGTAGCCATTATACCGTTAACTTTTGGGTTTTTGCAAAAAGATTTAACCGGGGGAATGTTGGTGTCAGTTTTGGGCAGTGAAATATCATCAGTTTTAACTCCTCTTCAAATATATACTTTTGGCGTGGCTTCTACTATTGGGATTCCCTGCATAATTGCACTAGGGATGCTTATTAGGGAATTTGGATTTAAAAGAGCAATGTTTTTAACAAGTGCATCGATAATTTACGGTTTGTTAGTTGCCGGATTATCTTGGAGGATATTTTCAAAGATAATTTAAAAAGAGTGTGAGAAAATGGCTCCCTAATTTTTCTTGACATTTTTAAAAAATTGAGAAATAATATTGGCATAATGAAAAAAACAATATCCTACACATTAAGATAGAGAGATATAAAAATTGAGTAAAAAAAATAATAGACTAAAAATTTTTTTTTATTTATTTACTTTTCTTATAGCCATATGGCTTGCCCTTACGACCACATTTCAATGGCAAGAACTTAGTGTCGGCATTTTTATCAGTCTTGTTCTTGCTTTATTTTTAAATAAAAACTATCTTAAATTAGGTCTTCCCCCACTGAGCATAAAGAGAATTATATTTTTTATTTTATATATCTTTGTTCTTTTTATAGAAATTATTAAGGCAAACTTTGATGTAGCTTATAGAGTAATTCATCCCAAGATGCCTATAAAACCGGGAATTATAATCATAAAAACTGAATTAAAGCAGGATATTGCAAAAATGATACTGGCTAATTCCATTACTTTAACTCCCGGTACATTCACCCTGGATATTAAAGGCGATGAACTGCTTATTCATTGGATTTATGTTAGATCTGAAAAAATGGATGAATCTACAAAAATAATTGGGCAAAAATTTGAAAAATACTTAAAGGTGGTATTTGGATGAATGAAACAATAATTATAATATATTTAAGCATAATCATCGGGGGTATTTTATTAAGTCTAATTCGAATGTTTTTGGGGCCTACTGCTGCGGACAGAGCTGTAGCTGTTGATACTATTACTACAACTATTGTTTCCTTGTTGGTTATTTTGGCGTTTGTATTTAATAGGTATATTTATCTCGATGTTTCTCTGGTATATGGACTTCTCTCTTTTGTGGGATTATGTGCCATTGCAAGATTTATGGAGGGGGGGTTCTGATATGGAATTGGTTGGAGTGATTGTTACAGGAATAGGTGTAATATTTTTATTTCTTGGGAATTTTGGAATATTGAGATTGCCGGATGTTTATAATCGAATACAGGCGGGGACAAAATGTACTACTTTTGGGACATTTTTCACTACTATTGGAATAGGAATAATCCAGCCTGAATGGTTCTGGAAATGTTTACTTATTGCTATTTTTGTTTTGGTTACCAATCCTATTTCCAGCCATGCTATTGCCAGAGCCTCAAAGAAAAGTGGTGTTTCATTATGTGATAGAAGCGTAGTGGATCAGACAAAAGAGTTTGAGGAAAGGAAGGAAGCATGATATTTATAGTTTCTTTTTTGGTTATATTTATGCTTGCAGCAGCGATTTCCGCATATTTTTTTAAGGATTTGTTAAATGCAGTGATTGCTTCCTATATGGTCAGCCTTATTGCGGCAGTACTATTTTATCTTCTGCAAGCCCCGGATGTTGCAATAGCCGAAGCCTCTATAGGTGCTGCTCTGGTGACCGCTATTTTTGTTATAGCAATTAGACGAACCAGGAGACATGAGGAATGAGAAAGATTATCGGTATAATTTTATTAATAATAATTGCCTGGGGTATCATTATTTCGCTTCAAGAAATACCCTTTGGTACATCAAGATCAGAAGTTGCCGATTACTATATTAATAAAGGAATAGAAGAAACCGGTGCCGCGAATATTGTTACTTCTGTAGTGGTTAATTATCGAGGTCTGGATACCCTTGGTGAAGTGACGATTCTATTTCTTGCAGCTATTGGATTAGGAGCTGTTCTAGCAACTATTATAAGAAAAGAAGACAGAAAAACAGTAAAAGCCAGTTTAATACTTTCTACAGGATGTAAATTTTTATTCCCCTTTGTTCTCCTATTTGGTGCTTATATATTTATTCATGGCCACTTAACTCCTGGTGGAGGGTTTCAGGGAGGGGCAATAATTGCTTCGGCATTCCTTCTTATGTATCTTGGTTGCTATAAAGAAAAGAGGATAAATGAAACTGGTATTATAATCTCTGAATCTCTTGGTGGTTTAGTATTTGTAATTATTGGATTAATTGGTCTGGCAGTTGGTACACATTATTTCTTAAATAATTTTATACCAAAGGGGGAATTTAATACATTATTGAGTGCCGGTATAATCCCGATAATTTATGTAGCTATTGGATTTAAAGTAGGCTCGGAATTAAGTAAAATTATTGAGCTGTTACTGGAGGAAAGTTAGTGGATTTTTTGCATAATTATATTTATTATATTGGATCGTTCGGGCTAATATTTATTGGTATTTTTATTATGATAGCCAAACGAAATTATATAAAGGTAATAATAGGATTGAGTATCCTTGATACAGGTGTTAATTTATTTCTTATATCCGTGGGGTATATTAATAATGGAACTGCTCCGATATTTTCAAAATCTGCCATAGAAGCTAAAAACATGGTAGATCCAGTCCCTCAAGCACTTGTACTCACTGCTATTGTAATTGGAGTGGCTGTTCTTGGTCTTGCTTTATCTTTGGGGATTCGGTTGTATAAGCATTACGGTACGCTCAATTTGCAAAAAATAAAAGAACAAAAATGGTAAGCAGTAACTTATTTAAACATTTACAATATTAATTATAGCAAATTTGAAGGAATTAAGGTCACGAAAAATTTGATGAATAGATGAATAAAGGATGGGGATAAGGCAAAAAGTGTTCTTGCCTGTAAACACCTCAAATTATCTTCTTTCAATGAATTTTTAGAAACCATAAAGAAGTAAATTTAATTTTTTATAAATAGTGTAAAAAATTAGTGAATGGTAGGATGTTATAATATGGATAAAATAATTAATATAATTCCGGTTCTTTTAATAGCTGTGCCTTTAGGTCTTGCCTTTTTAGTACCCTTATTAGGGCTTTTTTCTAAAAAAATGGCTAAATGGGTCCCTGTTGCTGGATTTCTTTTTAACTTAATAGCAGCATTGACAATTTTACCCAATGTATTGAAACATCCGGTTAATGTTAAAATAGCTGGATTTTCACCTCCTTTTGGAATTAATCTTGTTGCAGGCCCACTTGGTATGCTTTTTACAATATTAATCGCCCTTACAGGATTATTGGTTGCAATATATGCATTAAAGTATATTAATAAAGGTGCAGAAAATAATTATCATATTTTATATCTATTGTTGCTAACCGGGGCTACAGGTGTTGTCTTAACCGGAGATATATTTAATCTTTTTGTTTTTTTTGAAATACTCTGCATTTCTTCTTATGCTCTTGTAGCATATTTTGGAGATCGTGCCGGAATTGAATCGGCAGTAAAATATCTAATTCAGGGGTCAATCGGTTCCAGCCTTTTATTAATTGGAATTGCATTGTTTTATGGACAATTCGGAACTTTAAATATGGCGGATTTAGCAAGACAAATTGTGTCTTCTTCTGAGCCATCGGTATTTGTACCTATGGTGTTAATGATAACAGGATTGGGGGTAGAGGCAGCGATATTTCCTCTAAATGCCTGGCTTCCAGATGCTCACTCATCAGCTCCCTCATCGATAAGTGCTATTCTTTCAGGAATTGCAATTGAAGTTGGTTTATATGCAGTGGTAAGAGTTCTGTTTACCATATGCCATGTTTCAAATTTTCTAATGTTCTTCGTATTTCTTGGTGTACTAACCTTATTAATCGGAGAAATGAGCGCATTCAAACAGAATAATATAAAAAGAATGCTGGCTTATTCTAGTATCGGGCAGATTGGATTAATCGTTTTTGCCTTTTCGATATCTTCACAATTTGGAGTAGCCGGTGGATTATTTCAAATAGTAAGCCACACTTTAGGTAAATCGCTACTCTTTCTATCGGCAGGTTTTATAATTTACAGAACTGGTTCTATGGAGATTGCCTCCTTTGAAGGCATTGGGAAAAAAATGCCGCTTACAACTCTTCTTTTTACAATAGGAACATTATCTATTATTGGATTACCGCCATTTGTAGGGTTCGCCAGTAAATTTATGATTATACGCGCAGCACTTGCTAAAGGAAATTTACTTTTTGTAATATTGATTGGAATTGTATTGTTGGGAACTGTAATCGAAGGTACATACTTTTTCAAAGTAATACAGACGATGTATTTTAAAGGGGAAAATAAAGGTATAGATAAAAAAGAATCACCTGTTGCCGGATTAATTCCGATGTTTATTTTTGCCGCTTTGATCATATTCATTGGCATATATCCGAATTTTATTATAAATGTGTTAAATCCGGCTGCTTCAGAACTTCTTAATAGTTTGGAATATATAAGGAGCGTATTAGGATGAGTTTGGAACTATTATTAATAATTGCTTTTGGTGGTGCATTTCTTGTATATTTTTTGGCTAAAATTTCACCTAAGCTCAGAGATGGATTTGCTGTATTCATATCATTATTAGTATTGCTAATTATTACCTCTATATACGGTAAAAATATAGAAAAAACTTTTTATAGAGGATTTTTAGGCTTACCACTGGTGCTGAGAATAAATATGTTATCGTGGCTTTTTGCTATGGTTATATCTTCTATTGGCTCACTTAGTGTTATTTTTTCTTTGAGTTATATAAGACATGAAGAAAAAACAGATTTTTATTATCTTATGCTGCTTCTAGTCAATTCAGCAATGTTAGGCATTGTGTTGACCGGCGATTTAGCTTCTTTTTTTATTTTCTGGGAAATTATGAGTTGGACTACATTTTTTATAATTTGTTATAAAAGAGGCCCTGCACTTGCTGCTGGTATGAAGTATATAGTAATCTCTATTATTGGTTCAATAGCAATGTTTATTGGCGTATTATCAATCCAGACAAAGTTTGATACTTTAATAATATCTGAACTTTCCGCAAAATTTGCTTCTGCTTCTCCGGGATATATTCTATTTATTTTAATTACTTTTGGGATTGGATTTGGAGTTAAAAGTGCTGTTGTGCCATTACATACTTGGCTTCCCGATGCTCATTCGCAGGCACCAACTCCATTTTCAGCAGTGCTTTCCGGGGTATTAACCAAGATGGGCATATATGGCTTTATTTTGTTTTTTTATTTTATAATAGGACTAAATAAATTTCTTGGATTAGGTCCGGATGTTTTTAATTTACATTATATTTTATGCTGGATTGGCGCTATTACAATAGTAATTCCTACATTTATTGCCTTACTGCAAAACGATGCAAAGCGGCTTCTTGCCTGGCATTCTATAGGGCAAATAGGATACATAATCCTTGGTATAAGCATTGGTACAAGTATGGGTATTGCTAGTGGAATTTTTCATATGTTAAACCATGCTACATTTAAAGCATTGCTTTTCCTCACTGTAGGTGCAGTGGAATACCGGACGAATGGTGTAAGAGATTTAAACTCACTTGGTGGGCTTGCAAAAAGAATGCCGGTCACTTTCATTGGTGCCTTAATAGGAGCTTTAGGAATAATTGGAGTTCCGTTAACAAATGGTTTTGTTTCTAAATGGATGATTTATAAGACATTAATTTTAAATACCCATCCTTTTTTGGCATTTGCCGCATTATTAGGAACATGGGGAACCATACTATCGCTTTACAAATTTGTGCACCATATTTTCCTTGGTCAGCTTCCGGAGAAATTTAAAAATATACAAAAAGCGCCTTTCAATATGCAATTTTCGTTTATTATTTTATCTATGGTAATTATTCTCTTTGGCATACTACCGGGAATTCCTTTAAAAGTTATTAATTCTATAATTGGTTCTGCAGGCTTTAGTACATTGAATATTTCAATTTGGGGAATTGCTTCTGAAACCGGTACCTTAAATACAATAAATATTTTTACCGTGATATTAGGTGTTGGAGTAATTGTCTGGCTGATTTTCAATGGAGCTCGTCAAACAACGAAGGTTGATCAATATGATAATTATGCAGCAGGTTCAGCAATACCAGAGGGGAAATATAGTTATACTGTTTCTTTTTATAGACCTTTGGATAGGATGATCCGTCCATATCTTAAGGATTTTGTTGATGAATTTTATCTGAAATTGTCAGAATGGACTCAAACTATTTGTGATGGTGTAAGACGAATTTACACAGGATACGTTGGTAATTATGTGATGTATATTGTACTGTTTATGGCATTTCTTATATTAATTCAATTAAAGTGGAGTGTATTTTAATGAATATTATTGCAATGTTTATTTCGCCTCTTATAGCCTTAATTACAGGAATGTTTTTTCTTGGAATTTTTAGAAAGATAATGGCAAGACTTCAATGGAGATATGGACCACCTGTTATTCAACCGGTAATTGATGTAATTAGATCTTTTAGTCAAATGAGTATAAGCCATGGGAGTTTATTCGATTTTGGAATAATATTATCATTAACCGGATCTTTTGTTCTTATATTATTCCTGCCTATAGGAGAATTGTGTCCATTTACTTCAGGTGGATTAATTGCTTTTATATATCTTATGCTGTTAGATCCTTTGGGAATGGCATTAAGCGGTGCAGCAGCAGCCAATCCTAATTCAAGTATAGGAATATCCAGAAAGTTTCTTCTTTCTCTTGCCTATGAAGTTCCTTTACTTCTGGTTCTTCTTGCAGTAATGACTCGTTACAATACAATTTCATTAGTTGAGATAGTAAAAATACAGGCAAGTACCGGATGGGCTTTTGGTTCCTGGACTTTGGTGTTGTCTGGTATTGCTTATTTTTTAATTCTTCCGGCTATTCTTGGTGTAAGGCCTTTTGAAGTTGTTAAGGCATCACAGGAAATTTCTTCAGGTCCGATAGCCGAATTCGGAGGAAAGCATCTGGCATTTTCTACTTTGCAGCATGCTTTACATATGTTTGTCGGACTTGCTCTTTTTGTAGATATTTTTCTGGGGGGATGGACGTTATTTGGATTATTGGATCCTCTTTCCGGAACAGTATGGGCTGTAATTCTGGGAATAGTTATTTTCTTATTAAAGATGATAGTAGTATTAGTTATTGAGATTTTTATCAATGCTGTTTATCCCCGCTATAGGATTGAACAGGCGATGAAATATTTATGGAAATGGCCGACGTTAATTTCTTTTATTGGACTTATAATAGTAGTTTTAGCTAATTAAAGTTTATTGTTTATTAGAGGGTAAAATTCTTATGGATAGAAATCAAATAGGTAAATGGTTAAAAAATCCCGGTAAAATGGCAAATAAATATTCCTTTCATGTTGTTTATTTTTGTACAGGATGTGGAATCATCGAAATTCCGCCTTCTATAACAACACGGTGGGACGCAGAGAGATTCGGGATAATACCCGTTGCTACTCCGAGGCAGGCAAATTTATTTTTAATTACCGGATATGTTTCCACGAAAACATTAAAAGCGATTATAAGAACATATGAACAGATGCCGGAGCCAAAATATACTGTTGCTTTCGGTTCCTGTCCGATAAATGGCGGAATGTATTACGATTCCTACAATACTATCAAAAGTCTGGATAAATATATTCCGGTAGACGGCTATATTGCGGGATGTATGCCCAGGCCAGAAGCCATTTTTATCGGGGTGACTCATTTATGGAAACTGATTGACATGGATAAAGCGGATGGATACAAGAGATATAGAGAAGATTATGAATTTTATCGTGAAAATCAGGAACAGCTTTTTGGGGAGTTAGACTGGCCTCCATTATTTAAAAATAAAAGTTCATGATAATAAATAATTTTAGACACTTGTTTGAGCTAATTATGAATAGAAAATTTAGGGTTGTTTTTTAAAGAGGGAAATTATTAATATGGAAGAATTGAAGAAAAATATTTTATCAATTTTTAACGATCTTGAAATTTATATCCGCAAAGATAACAGAATGTTTATTAACACGAAAAAGGAAACAGTATTATCTCTTTTAAGTTATTTTAAAAATTCAGGGTACGACCATCTGGGTCTTATTTCCTGTAATGACTGGATAGATGATAGTAAATTTGAATTAGTATATATTCTTTCTGCTTATATGGCAAATGATGAAGAGTTTCAGGAAAAAGAGAAAAGAATTATTATAATAAAGACAAGGATTCCCCGGGAAAAAGCAAAATTTATCACAGTAATAGATATTTTTGAGAATGCTGAACCTTATGAGCGAGAATTACATGAAATGTTTGGGATAAAATTTGAAGGGCATCCACGACTAACACCATTGTTTCTTGAACTGAAGTATGAAACTCCTCCTTTTAGAAAAGATTTTGATACTGAAAAATATGTAGAAAATAAGTTTGGGAAAATTCCTACTATAAAAGAAAGGAAAAACAATCAAAAGAATGAGAGAACTTGAACTGTATTTTGGACCACAACACCTTGGAATGGTCGGAAACTTTAGCATTAAATTAAAAGTGGAAGGGGATAGAATAATTAAAGCTGATGCGAATCCCGGATTTTTACATCGTGGCTTTGAAAAGTTGATGGAACGAAGAACCTGGATGCAAAATTTTCCGCTGGTATGCAGGATAAATGTAGTGGAACCTGATCATATGGAGTTAGTTTATTCAATGGGTGTGGAAAAGCTGGCAGGAATTGAAGTGCCGGAAAGGGGGAAATATATTAGAAGCATTTGCTGTGAACTTGCACGTGTTGGCTCACATCTGTTCGGACTGTGGGCTTATTCCAATATGTTGGGTTTTGATACTGTTGCTCAATGGGCAATGTATCACCGAGACCTGATACTAGATTTATTCGAAGAACTTACCGGAGCCAGAGTCTATCATATTTATATCCGTCCCGGGGGAGTAAGGCGGGATTTTCCGGATGGGTTTAAAGAAAAAGTAATCGAAACATTACATAAAATTGGTGGTAAAGTACCGGACTATAATGCAACGTTTTTTGAAAACAGCCTGTTTAAGAAAAGGGCAGAAGGAATCGGAAAATTATCTCGAGAGGAAGCTAAAAGCATGGGAGCAGTCGGCCATGTCTTAAAAGCAACCGGTATGAAATATGATATCAGGAAGATAGAACCTTATGCAGTATATGATCAGGTAGATTTTAATATTCCTACAAGAGAGGGTGGAGATGCTTACTCTAGACTTCTAACTATACGTGATGAAATGATTGAGAGTGTTCATATGATCTTTAAGCTAATTGATAAAATGCCTGATAAGGGTAAAGTTTATACAAAAACACCAAATCCATTCAAGTGGAATATTCCTGAAGGCGAGGTATATGTAAGATGTGAATCTTCACGTGGCGAACTGGGGCTATACATGGTGAGTGATGGTGGAGATAAGCCTTATAGAGCTCATTTTAATACACCATCATATAATCATGGCTTAACAGTTTTGGAAAAAGTACTTGTAGGTGAGAGTGTTTCTGATGTAGGAAATATAATGATCAGTTTATATGTTGTTGCTCCAGAAATAGATAGGTGATTCTGAATATGAATGATTGTTTATTATCTTAAAAATGATAATTAAGGAGAATAGGAATAAAGATGTCTAACACAAGTTATTTAAATCCATTCAAAGCAATTAAATATCTGTTTGATAAGCCGCAAACATTACGATATCCTTTTGAAACAAAGGAGATTGCGGATAGATATAGAGGGTTTCATAAAAATGATTGGGAAAAGTGTACGGGGTGCGGGAATTGTGCTGATATCTGTCCGAATAAAGCGATTACGATGGTGAAAATAAGTCAGTTAGAAGCAAAACCTGAAAAAGGCATAAAAGATGAAAGACCGCAGCTTGATTATGGAAGATGTTGTTTCTGTGGATTGTGTGTGGATATTTGTCCTCCGGGGGCTCTGACTCTTACAAAAGATTTCTTTCATATACATTTTGATACTAATACCTTTACCTTTATTCCGAAAGATGAAAAACTTGATAAAGAAACTTATAAATCTGAAAAAGATTACTCGATATTTCAAGCAAGTCTCATCCATCGTAAAGAAAATTATAATGGATTCTCACCTGATATGCGTTATGCCCTATTTGAACCTGATAGAGTGGAAATGCCTGAAATTGAGCCGGGTGAAAGGAAACTTTCATTTATTGAACAGGTTATAGGGTATGATAAAGAACAGGCAAGAAAAGAAGCTGAACGTTGTTTGGGATGTAAACTTTGTGAAGAGGCCTGTCCCGCAAATTTACAAATATCGGAATATGTTGATGCAATTTATCAGGATAAACCAAAAGAATCACTTAAAAAGATATATGAGGATAATCCTATTCCTTCTATTTGTGGAAGGATATGTATGAAGCATTGTGAAGATGCTTGTTCTTTGCACATAAGAGGAGATGCGCTTGCCATTAGATGGCTTAAACGATATGCTGCTGATCAGATAAAGAATTTTAAAGAAGAACTTGAGATACACCCGGGTGAACCTACAGGAAAGAAAGTTGGAATCATTGGCGCAGGACCAAGTGGATTATCATTGGCATATTTTCTACGACTTCAAGGTCATGAAGTAATTGTTTATGATGAGCTTCCTGGTGGTGGTGGAACTGTTAGAATAGGTCCACCAACTTACAGATTACCTCTTGAAGCTATTGATAAAGATGTTAATTATATAGAATCTCTCGGAGTTAAATTTACATTTAATACTAAAGTAGGAAAAGATATTGAATTTGAAAAACTATTGAATGATAATGATGCTGTATTTATAGGAGTAGGAAACACAGTAAGTTTTTCCACAAGAGTAAAAAATTCAGAAAAATGTATACTTGCTCTCGATTTTCTGAAAGATAATAAGATAGGAGAGCAAAGAAAAGTAGAAAAAGAAGTCATTGTCATTGGTGGTGGAAATGTTGCAATGGATGTTGCTCGAGAATCCATAAGGCTTCAGCATATGCAGCATCCCGGTGAAGAAGTAACAACTAAAACAGTTTCATTGGAAAATTGGAATGAATTACCGGCATCTGAAGAAGAGATAAAAGAATCAAAAGAAGAGGGAATAGAATTTAATCCTGCTTGGGGACCAAAAGAAGTTATCCTTGATGCTGATGGAAATATTAAAGGACTGCTATGTAAAAAAGTAAAATCAGTATTTGATGAGAAGGGAAGATTCTCTCCAAAATTTATTGAAGATATGGAAAAACTTCTAAAAGGTGATATGATAATTGAAGCAATCGGACAGAGACCTGATTTTTCATTTCTTCCGGATGAACTCAAAGATAACCTAGAATTCACCAAGAGAAAAAAAGTCAGTGTCGATGAAAATGGTATGACTTCGATTCCAAAAGTTTTTGCTGGTGGTGATATTGTTAATTTAAATTTGGATGCAGTCACTGCAATTGCAGATGCAAAAGTAGCTGCAAAAGGAATAAACAGGTTTTTATCTAATAAATAAGGTCAAAATGTGGTTAAATCTTTATTCCTGGCAATTTATTAATTTGAAATTATTTTTTTAAAAAAGAACAGGAGACAGGTGTACTAGCTCAATAATCCGGTAATTTTTAGCGGAAAACCTATAGGATCTGAGGAGTTTTTTAACCAGATGATTGAAACTTTAGGTATTGCTGTAGATAGACGTCCTAAAGGAAGACCTCTTAAAATGGAAAGCTGAACCATAGAAAAAATAGGATGTCCCTTTTTTACCTTGTTCTTTATAAAAGATAAAAAGAAAACAGAGAAGATCTTAAAAGAAATAGGTTTTTCTGTTTATTATTCTTTTCAGAATTTATATTTTTAATACATACAAAGGAATTAGCTTAGTAGCAACTTCAGCCAGGCCTAACTCCAGGGTCCGCAAAACTACCATTCTTCCTCTGTAATCATAAGGCATTTCTCTTACATCTTTAATTACTTTTTTCCCTCGGTCATTATTCAAATCCATTAAGAAATATCTCTCTCCCTTATTTTCAACCACACTTAGTACACTCAATAAATCTGGAAAATGATAACCACCGCCATGGGGAACTACGTTGGCGTTTTTAAGTTTTTTCATTAAGCCAAGTTTTTTACCCCTTTTCGCAAAACCTAAATTTTCAATCTGTTCTTTGCTAAAAGAAGGTTTGCCATATAGCAGATATGCCGGCAAATCTCCCCGTAAGGCCAGGGGTAAAATCTTATTATCTGTTATACTATGACAACCCAAAAGCATAGTGTTTATATCGGCCAACCCCTGGTGAGTTTCATTGGAGATTATTTTAAAATTTCCAAACAATCTTTTAGCAAATTCAATTCTTCTCTTTTTGGAAAAATCTTCAACAAATTTATATTGTTCGTAATAGCTGGTGGCTTTCTTCCCATTTAGGAACTTAATTTTACCAAACGGGGTGTCTATTTTTTCGGCAATTTCCTCTAATTTTTTACTCCGATAATAGTACAGGCCATAACCCCTTTGATTATCGTCTCTTAACTCATCACCTGCACCATGAACAATAAACATATAAGGTGGAAAATCTTCAATTCCGGCGATATTCTTCACTTTAAATACATCTATAAAATGATTTCCCTTACCAAAATCCCAGATAACTTTTATCCCTTCAACCTTTATATCAGAAGTTTTTGCAGAAAGTTTGGTTACTTTATCAATTAAGTTTTCTATCTCAGGAAGTTTTTCTAAACCACCTACCAGCATTCCACAGGCATTGGGTAAAACATCTAATATTATTAATTCTAAAGCCCCATCTCCCCATTCAATTTTTCCGCCATAACCAAAACCATTCTTCCACCTTTCTACATTTCTAGTGATAGTGGCATCAGGAGTAGATATAAAGGTAGCATCAGGATTTAAACCGAGCTTTTCCTGGAGAAACTGAATTTTAGCGATTCCATAAGCCATATTAGCAAAACACAACTTGGTTGCACTATCATTAATTCCAGTCATAAAGAGATGTTCTTTGGCTCTACTTAAATATTCTTCTTTTTTCATTTCATTTTCCCCTTTAAATACTTTTATATATTTTATACAAAATAATTTTTTAAGCATCCTTTAATTTGTTAATAAATATTTTTTGAAGTTTAGGATTGATATTCTTCTTTGGAAATAAAATGGCCGCCGGTAATTTCTTCCGATATCTTTCGGTAATTTCTATCGAATTCCAAATGCAAATTAATTCGATTGGGACAAGAAGCTCCGATTAATTCTTTCTTTAATATATAAGCTGGTCCTTCCTCTTTATATGTGGGGGTAAGATCATTATATTTCCTGATAAGGGTTCTAAATTTTTCTCCACATTTATCACACTGGCTATAAATCCAGAGGAATCCCGAGGAATCTTCTTCTCTTTTTCCAAACAATTTTTTAAAAAAACCATAACTCATTCTATATCTCCTTATTCACTAAAGACTAATTTATTATAACATAGTCTAAATTTAAATAAAATCAGAAAAATTTTAAATATTTTTTTAAAAAAGAAGGAATTTTTAATTTTTTGTCGAATATATAAAATAGTAGCGTTGTTTTTATAAATTTTATAGGTTTAAGGTGTAAAATGGAAGAAAATATACCGGATAAATCAGAGGCGTATTTAAGAGATTTAGAGGAACGTTATAAATATTATTATGAATTAGAGAGAGATAAAGAAATTTCCGGCCTGAAGGTAGATATTTTTGCTCTATCTTCTACCGAACATTTTCGTCAAGTTTTAACTAAAAATATAAAGATTGACCAGCATTATACCAAGGAATATGCGGTAGTTAAGGCAGAAAAAAGATTTGTAGATAAAAATGAAGTAGAAGAATTTTCTAAATATTTGAAATCTTTAATTAATAAACTATTCACTCCTTCGGTAAATATTATGTCTGTTATTATAAATGGTGTATTGGTTTCTACTTCTGGTTTTTCCGAAGAAGCGGTAAGCTTTACTAAAAAGTTTAAATTTTCCAAATCTTTCTTGTTAGGTATCAAGGGATGGTGTGATATAAGGCTTATTTTAGTTGATTTAAAGGAAGAAAAGTTATATTCTAATCAAAAGGGGAAAGAAGTACTTTCAGCCTATAAAATTAAATCTTCTTCTGGAGGTGATAAAACTTAAAATAAATATTTTGATGTTTTTATAAATATAAGTTTAAGTTGCTGGGACAAAGAGTAAAAAATATTATTATAATTATTGTATATCAAAAAATATTTTATTAATTAAAGGAGGGATTATATTTAAATGAACCTTTTAACGATTTTATTAGTAGCTATTGTGCTTTTTGCGATTGCCCTTAAAATTTACGGAGGTTATTTAGGGAAACTTGTGGAATTAGATGACAGTAAAAAAACTCCTGCACATACCATGACTGATAATGTGGATTATGTTCCTACAAAAGCAGTAGTATTAATGGGACACCATTTTGCTTCTATTGCTGGGGGTGGGCCTATCTTAGGTCCGATTCAGGCTTCTGTCTTTGGATGGATTCCTTGTTTTTTATGGATTGTCTTGGGGAGTATATTTATTGGTGGAGTCCATGATTTTATGTCTCTTATTTCTTCAGTAAGACATAAAGGTAAAACAGTGGGAGAAGTAATCGGGGATAATGTTGGTAAAAAGGCAAAAACATTATTTCTAATCTTTGCCTGGTTAGCTCTGATTTTGGTTATTGCTGTTTTTGCTATTCTGGTTGCCAGTACTTTTGCCGCTAACCCTTCAGTGGCTACTGCTTCGATACTATTTTTAGTAATCGCTATAGGAATGGGTTTCGCCCTTTATCGTAAAGGTGCATCTCTTAGTCTTGTTACTGTAATCGGGGTAATTTTATTATTTTTATCTATCTGGATAGGTTTAAGAGCACCTATAGCTCTCGGTGCTAAAACTTGGATTTACCTCTTATTAATTTATGTCTTTTTTGCCTCGTCTATGCCAGTATGGATTTTATTGCAGCCTCGAGATTACTTATCTTCATTCTTACTGTATACTGCCTTGGGTGGAGCAGCAATAGGAATATTCATTGGGCATCCAAGTCTTCAGCTTCCTGCTTTTACTGCTTTTAAACAACCGGTAGGTTATTTGTTCCCCATGCTTTTTGTAATAATTGCTTGTGGGGCAATCTCGGGTTTCCATTCCCTTTGTGCTTCCGGAACAACCTCCAAACAGCTAAATAAGGAAACAGATGCCAAAGTGATTGGATATGGTGCTATGCTTTTAGAAGGCATACTGGCAACGGTAGCTTTAGGTACTGCTGCTATGTTAACCAAAGCAGGATTAGCCGACGGATTAGCCAATTGGGGTGGACCGGTTGGCGTCTTTGCTCATGGCATGGCAAACTTTTTAGCTAATTTAGGCATAGCAGAAAAGACCGGAATAGCCTTTGGTGCTTTAACTGTATCTGCTTTCTTGCTTACTACGTTAGATACAGCTACCAGATTAGGAAGATATGCCTTAGAGGAGCTCACTGCAGGATGGGCACCAGCGATTTCTAATAGATATGTCGCTACTATTATTACTGTAGTATTTGGTGGAGCACTTGCTTTAAGTGGTACCTGGAGTGCTATCTGGCCGATATTCGGAGCATCAAACCAACTTTTAGCAGGTTTAGCCTTATTAGGAGCTACTGCCTGGTTAGCACATTTGGGTAAGAAATATACCATTACTCTTTATCCTATGATTTTTATGGTAATTGTTACGGTTGTTGCTCTTATTACCATGGTATTCCAGAATTTTGCAAAAGCAAACTATCTATTGGGAGGGATGTCGTTAGTTCTACTGGTATTGGCCGGGTTTGTTATTAATGAAGGAATGAAGGCAATAAATAAATTTAAAACAATGAGTGCAAAGGCCAAATAATTTCCTAACCAATTATAATCGAGGTCAAGAAGATTTTAATAGAATTATAGGGTTTATGAAGTCCTAGCAACTTATTTTGATAAATAGAACAGCGTAGTAAGGCTAACAGATTTTTTAATTTTGTTAGCCTTATTTTTATCGAAATCCTTTTTCGTATATCGTATTTAGTATATAGTAAAGAAAATATTGAATTGGTCCATTTCGTACTATACGCTTAATTTTATTTAAATTAGACAGAAAGGATAAAATTGATGGGATGGCGATTAATAAAAGATAGTTATCATACCGGTTTTATGAATATGGCTATTGATGAAGCAATAATGATAGCTCACCGGGAAGGCTTGGTTCCTCCCACTATCAGATTTTACCAATGGTCTCCCCCAGCTGTATCACTGGGCTATTTTCAGGATCTGCAGAAAGAGATTGATGTGGATGTTTGTCTGGATATGGGAATCGACATTGTCCGTCGGCCTACCGGGGGAAAAGCGGTTCTCCATGATAAGGAATTAACCTATAGTTTTATAATTAGAGAAAACCATCCTTTGGTAAATAATTCTATATTAGAGACCTATAAGAAGATTAGCGGGGGAATGATTAGAGGTCTTTCTTATATTGGGGTAACGGCCGAATTAGTTCCTCTGAGAGAAAAATTAAAGAGTGACTCTTTACCTAAAAGGGAAAAATCTGAAATCCATCATTCTGATTTTAAATCAATCTGTTTTTCTGTTCCCTCTCAATACGAGGTACAGGTTGAAGGTAAAAAGATTGTAGGTTCTGCTCAGGTAAGAAAAAGAGAAATAGTTTTACAACACGGTTCTTTATTGATAGAATTAGAAAAAGATAAATTATTTTCTGTATTTAATTTTCCCTCAGCTCAGATAAGAGAAAGGTTTAAAACAAGATTTAATGCTACCAGTTTGGAAGAGATTTTAAAGAGAAAGATAAATTTTTCAGAATTATCAGAAATTCTTCCCCGGGGATTTGAAAAAGAGTTTGGGGTAAGATTATTGGAAGGTAAATTAACTGAACAGGAAGAAAAAATTTCCAAAGAACTTTTAGAAAATAAATACTTGACCTATGAGTGGAATTACGAAAGGAAAAGTAATCAGCTTGATTCCCAAAAAATAAAGGAGTAGGTAGATGATTAAATTTAAGCTTAAATTTATTGTAGTTGAAGGAGCTATAGGAGCAGGAAAAACAAGTTTAGTTTTATTGCTAAGCAAAAGGTTTAATGCAAGACATAATTTAGAGGTGGTGGAAGAAAATCCCTTTTTATCTAAATTTTATAATGATATAGAAAGATACGCCTTCCAGACTCAAATATTTTTTTTGCTGAGTCGCTACAAACAACAATTAGAATTAGCCCAGCAAGATTTATTTAATCAATCAGTTTTTTCTGACTACCTATTTGCTAAGGATAGAATATTTGCTCATCTGAATCTTTCCGGAAATGAACTTTCTATGTATGAACACCTCTATGAAATTATGGTTAAAGATATCCCTCGACCGGACTTAATTGTTTACTTGCAAGCAAGCACCGAGATGTTAATGAAGAGAATAGCACTAAGAGATCGGCCTTTTGAGCGAAAAATATCTTTTGAATATATGAGAAGATTGAATTTGGCCTATGAAGAATTTTTTTCTTATCCCGATAATTATAAAAAAATAAAATTAATTAAAATAAATACTAACAGTCTTGATTTTGTAGGAAGAAATAAAGACCTTGAATATATTATTAATGAAATTTATAAAGAGGATAACTAAAATGAAAAAATTTATTATTGTATCAGGGAATATCGGTTGTGGTAAATCAAGCTTGACTGATCTCTTGAGTAAAAGATTGGGTTGGAAGGCATATTATGAAGTAGTGGAAAATAACCCATATTTAGAGGATTTCTATAAAGATATGAAAAAGTGGAGTTTTCATCTCCAAATATTTTTTCTGTCTAAGAGATTTCATCATCACCAGGAGATATTAAAGAATCCTGCTTCTGTAGTTCAGGATAGAAGTATTTATGAAGATGTGGATATATTTGCTAAAAATTTAAATCAGCAGGGATATATGGAGGAACGTGATTATGAAAATTACCAGGAATTATTTAGCATAATGACCCAATTTCTTACTCCTCCGGATTTAATCGTTTATCTTCAAGCTTCTGTTCCCACTCTCTTAAAAAGAATTTCCCTACGAGGAAGAGATTATGAAAAAACTATCTCCGAGGAATATTTAAAACAGTTAAACGCATTGTATGAAGAATGGGTGGAGAATTTTAATATTTGTCCTATCTTGAATGTGCCCGCTGGCGATTTGGATTTTGTTAAACGTCCTGAACATCTAAAATTAATTGCCAATAAAATATTGGATAAACTCCAGGGGGTAGAAAAGGTAGTATTTGATTAAAAAAGTACAGGGGACGGTTCTCTGTTCCTTTTCGTCCTCTGTACTAATGTAGGAGGGAATATTTTGAGAGCAGTATTAATTTATGGTGGGGAAAATAAAAAATTAAAATTATTTGTGAAAAAAATATCATCAGTAATAGAAAGAAAAGGGAATGAATTAAAAGTAATTAAAGCGGAAAGAGGAATAGTGAATTGCAATTTTTTGCCTTATGAATTAGTCTTGGTGGGTTGCCCGGTTTCAAATATGTTTAAAGGTAAATTACCTTCTGAATTAATCGATTATATAAAACGATGTGCTGGGTTGGAAAGAAAAAAGACTATTGCCTTTATCATCCCACGGTTAATGGGAAACGATAAAACCTTAAAGAATTTAATGAGTTTATTGGAGAGTAAGGGTTCTTTTATAATAGATTTCAAGCAGATTGGGGATATAGATAAAGATAGCGACCTATTAGCCTCTAGTTTAAAATAATATGCCAGGGGATTCGTGACAGGGGACGGTTCTTTGACACGCTTTTTATTAACTTGCTCAGTGTGTCAGAGAACCGTCCCCTGTCACGAAAAAAAAGGAACAGAGAACCGTCCCCTGTTCCCGTCTTAAAGGAAATAAAAGATGACAGGCAAGATATTAAAATTTTTAAGAGAGAAAGAATACATTTCCGGTGAAGCTCTGGCTCAAAAATTAAGCATCTCCCGGGTGGCGGTTTGGAAGCAGATACAAAGACTAAAGGATATGGGGTATGAGATAATAGCTGACCAAAATCTGGGCTATTGTCTGATTTCCCGCCCTGACCTTTTAATCCCCCAAGAAGTTCAAAGGAGATTACTCACAAAATATATCGGCAAAGAAGTATACTATTTTCCCGAATTAAAATCTTCCAATATAATCGCTAAAGAGAAAGCTTTGCACAGAGCAGAGGGGATAAACGAAGGTACATTAATTATTGCTGAAAGGCAGAGCGCAGGGAAGGGTAGATTGGGTCGGGAATGGTTTTCGCCTGCCGGAGGTATCTGGCTCTCCATAATATTATACCCTCAACTTCCTCCTTCTTATATCCCCCGAATAACTTTAATGACTGCAGTAGCGGTAGTGAAGGCTATCAAGATGTGTGTCCAGATTAAACCTCAAATAAAATGGCCTAATGATATATTAATAAATGAAAAAAAAGTATGTGGAATACTGACTGAAATGAGTGCCGAATTGGATATAATAAACTGGGTAGTAGTGGGAATAGGTATAAATGTGAATATAGATCATCGGAAGTTTCCGGAAGATATTCAAGAAAATACGATTTCTTTAAAAGAAGTTTTAGGTAAAGAGGTTTTACGGGTTAAGATGGTACAAGTCTTCTTACAGGAATTTGAGAAGTATTACGAAAGTTTAAAAAGAAGAGAATTTTCTTCTATTTTAAAGGAATGGAAATTATACTCCCATACTCTGGGGAGAAAGATAAGGGTAGATATGGGAGAGAAAATTGTTACAGGAGAAGCAGTAAACATAAACGAAGAAGGAGCATTGATTATAAAAAAAGAAAATGGAGAACTGGTAGAAATAATTTCCGGAACTATTATTTAAATTTTTTTTGACATTACCGTTAACTAAAGATATTATATAGGTTAACAATAATTAATCAGAAAATCAGAGATTTAAGAATGTCAAAAATAAATATCCGTCAAATGACTTTAGTTTCATTATTTGCTGCTTTAACTGCAGTGGGAGCATTTATTTCGATTCCAATTTATCCTGTCCCTCTTACTTTACAGACTTTATTTACTCTTTTGGCAGCCATGACCCTGGGAAGCGTTATGGGAGCATCAAGCCAGATAATCTATGTGTTGTTGGGCGTAGTGGGTTTGCCAGTTTTTGCTGGCTTTAAAGCTGGGATAGGCATTTTATTTGGGCCTACCGGTGGATTTTTATTTGGGTTTATAATTTCCGCTTATGTTATGGGAAAGATCATAGACTTGAAAAAAGAAAAGAATATTTTCTACTATTTTCTAGCAGGTTTATCGGGAACGGTAATTATTTATATAATCGGTATAACCCAATTATCTTTGGTTACAAGTATAGGAGTAAAGAAAGCAATAACAGTAGGAATGCTTCCTTTTTTACCCGGTGATATTTTAAAAATAATTGCCGCATCTTTTATTGCCAGTAAATTAAGACCAACAATAGAATTAAAATCACTATACCAATAAAAATAAAATGAAAATTTAGGAAAGCTTTAGAGAAGTGGTTAGATAAAAAGGTTATATTTGAGTCTTTTTGATTATCCTTAATTTATTTTTTTCATTTTCTAAACACGATACTCAATACGAATAAATTTGTAGCCCCGAATAAATGATTATGATATAATTCAAATATATCTTTCGGGGCGTAGCGCAGTTTGGTAAGCGCGCTTGGTTCGGGACCAAGAGGTCGGAGGTTCAAATCCTCTCGCCCCGACCAACTAAAAAGTGCTTTATAACGCATGAAAAAATCCAAAAAATGGTAATTGGATACCTTAAAATTGGGAGTATTTTGACCCCTTAAAATCCCCCAATCCTTAAAATTAACCCCTTTTAAATTTTCTAATCTCCCTCATTTTAATTCTTCCACGCCAAGTTAGGGGGAAGTATAGCAGAATATTTTCTATCACACTTATAGCTTTGAACCAGGGAAGGCATCTCAATGAAAGAGGTAGGTAATATAGGTAATAAAAAAATAAAAAATTTAAAGAAAATAATGCAGGGAAAAGAGATGGATTTAGCGAATAAGATAATACTGATAAAAAAAGAACCTATCAAAGCAATGAATCTATTAAAAGTAGATGAATATAGATATAAGAAAAGGATATATAAAGGAAATGACTATCAGAGAAATCGAAGCAAAATCAATATTGCGCAAATACAAGAAAATAGATTCCTGGTTTATCTCCCGTTATGGAATGAATTTATATAGGGGTTGTATCCACAACTGTATTTATTGTGATGGAAGGTCAGAGAGTTATTATGTAGATGGGGAGTTCGGGGAAGACGTAACTGTCAAAATAAATGCCATAGAGATTTTACGACGAGAATTAGACCCTAAGAGAAAACGTGCTCCTTTCAAAAGAAGTTTTATTATGATAGGCGGCGGTGTCGGTGATAGCTATCAACCAATTGAAGAGAAGTATCAATTAAGCCGAAGAGCTCTTGAACTTGTGGACGAATACAATTTTCCGGTTCATATTCTGACCAAATCATCACTTATTAAGAGAGATATCGATATTTTAAAAAAAATTAACAAAAAAAATAGAACGATTGTAAGTTTTAGTTTCTCCTCAGTAAATGATAAAATAAGTGCTATCTTTGAGCCTGGCGTCCCGCCTCCCAGCGAAAGATTGAAAACCCTCACCTTTTTTAAAAACGAAGGAATTGCCTGTGGCATGTTTTTGCTTCCGGTCATTCCTTTTATCACTGACACGCCAGAATTAATGGAAGAGACTATAAGAAAGGCGAGTGAAGTAAACTTAGACTTTATCATCTTTGGAGGAATGACCTTAAAAGAAGGCAGACAGAAAGATTATTTTTCTAAAACACTTAAACAATGTTATCCAGAACTTATTGTAGAATATGAAAATATATACCAAAAAAACAAATGGGGGGAAGCGACAGGAGAATATTATAATTCCATAAATCTAACCTTTAATAGTATAATAAAAAAATATAAGATTCCTCCTCGTATTCCTCTTGCCCTTTATAAAGATATATTAGAAGAAAATGATTTAGTGATAGTAGCATTAGAACATATTGATTATCTTTTGAAACTAAAAGGAAGAACTTCCCCCTATGGTTATGCCGCCTATTCAATCTCACAACTAAAAGAACCTTTATCATCGATAAAGAGAGAATTGAAAAGAATAAACGGAGTAGGCAAAGTAATAGAGAAAATTATACTGGAAATACTCAAAACCGGAAGTTCATCTTATTATAAAAAATTATTAGCTGAGTGAATAGAGCAGATTACCTGCCTATAAGACTTCATAATTATCTTATTGGGATATAAAAAATTAATGAAAAAAAATACAGACAGGTAATTTACCATATTTCCACACTTTATTATTTCGGGCAACACTGGATATTGCTTTTCATTAATTCTTTGTAATCTCCCAAGGCATCATGAATCCAGCAATCATCTCCTCCGGCACTTTCTCTAAAGGTCAAAGCCATAATATAGGCGATTTCTTTTATGGTGGCGCCCGCTTCTAATGCGCCCTTGAAATGCTTTTTTATACAGGGAACCGATCTATTTTTTATGGCTAGGGCAAAACAGATAAATTGATAAGTTTTTTCGTCAATACTACGCTTCTCCTTATAGAGTTCGTCAATCTCATCAAATTTTTTACTAAATTCCGGAAAAAATTCAGCTAATAATCTCATTTTTTTGACTCCTTAATCCATCTTTTAATTTCTTCTTTGTTGGGTATTTTGCCTGTTACCTTTACATCTCCATCAATAACTAAAGCAGGGGTTACCATAACCCCATAATCGATAATTTTGTTGATATCAGTTACTTTAACAATTTCTGCTGAAACACAAAGTTCTTTAACCACTTCTTCTACGAGCCCAATTAATTTTTTACATTTCGGGCAACCGGTTCCTAAAATTTCAATTTTTATACTAAATTCCTCCTTTCATCTTTATTTTATATATTTTTAAAAAAAGTATCCAAAAATCATTCCACTTAATGTTGCCATAGTTACTATCAAAAAGATAAATACTAAAGCTTTTTTAGTTCCTAAAATACTTCTGATAACTAACATATTTGGCAGGCTCAAAGCTGGACCAGCCAGTAAAAGAGCTAAGGCCGGGCCTTTACCCATACCTGCTCCTAACAATCCTTGTAAGATAGGAATTTCAGTCAGGGTAGCAAAATACATCAAAGCTCCGACTACCGAGGCAAATAAATTCGACCATAAGCTATTTCCCCCAACTAAATTCTCAATCCATATTTTTGGTATCAATGCTTCGCTCCCTGGCCTGCCCAATAAAAAACCGGCTACTAAAACTCCTCCCAGTAAAAGGGGCAATATCTGCTCAGCAAACCCCCAACTGGAACTTACCCATTGAGCCCGTTCTTCCTTATTAAACCACTTAACGATTATCCAGAGTAAAATAGTTAAAAGAATACCGGTTATATACCATTTAAAACTATAAATTACTTGCCAAGTTTTAATTGATTCATCTTTTCCCCAATTAGCAAAAACTAATAACCCTACCAGAATTGCAAAATAAAATGCTGTCTGCCATAAGGGTCTTTCTTCTTGTACATTACTTTCAGTAAATATGTTTTTATCTTTAATTTTTTCTTTTTCGTCTTCATGAAAGATAAAGTGCATAGACAAGCCGATTACTATAGAGAAAATAATTGCTCCAATGGCGCGAGCTAAGCCTAATTCAAATCCTAATACTCGAGCAGTTAAAATAATTGCCAATACATTGATGGCCGGTCCGGAATAAAGAAAGGCAGTTGCTGGTCCTATGCCTGCACCGCGTTTATAAATTCCAGCAAAGAGCGGTAAAACCGTACAGGAACAAACTGCCAAGATTGTGCCAGAAACAGAGGCGACAGTATAACTTAAAAATTTATTTGTACCTGCTCCAAAGTATTTTATTACATTTTCTTGACTGATAAAATTAGCAATTGCCCCGGCAATAAAAAAAGCGGGAATCAAACACAATAATACGTGTTGGCGGGCATAATCCTGTGCCATTAATAGAGATTCTAGTATTACCTGCGGCATTCCGTAATTGCTAAATGGTATAAAATAAAAGAATATGAATACGGCGACTATAATGAAAATTTTTGTTTTTTCTTTCATTGCTTTTTCTTAATACTCCTTTTAGAGCTATATGAATAAATTATCATATAAACATATTATTGTCAATATATTATATATAAAAACCAAAAAAATTTATTAAAAAAGAAGGATTTCTATTATTTTTGCAGTAAAGATAAAATGAGATGTGGATTAATCAACTTAATAAGAGTTTATTTTGCTGAACGGAATATTAAATAGATAAAAATAGTAAAAGAAAGAAAGGTGTTGAGATCGATGAATGAAGATAAAAAATTAATTGCTTATTGCGGGCTCTATTGTGGAGATTGTATTAATTATAAAGGGGAGATTGCAGATTTAGCCAGAGATTTGAGGAAAAAATTAAGACAAGAAAAGTTTGATCGAGTTTCTAAAGGATTATCTAAATACTTTAAGGAATTTAAAGATTATGAAAAGTGTTATGCGACTTTAGGGGCTATGGTTAGATTACGCTGTAGCAGAGTTTGTAGAGACGGAGGCGGTCCTCCGTTTTGTAAAATCAGAAAATGTTGCGAAAAAAAGAATATTCAGGGCTGCTGGGAATGTGAAGAATTTGAAAATTGTTCCAAATTAGATTTTCTAAAACCCATTCATGAAGATGCCCATCTAAAAAATCTAAGGAAAATTAAAAAACAAGGAGCCGAGAAATTTCTTTCCGGAAAGAGATATTGGTAAAATAATTGATAATCAAAGTCGCATTTATTAAACATAGGGCAAATCTATTTTGAAAAATCAATCAATAAAAATTTAAATTTCAGGAAGAAGTTTCTAAGATTCTTTCATCTGTTGAAAACATTAAATAAACATAAAGCAATCCTTATGCTCGTTTATTCCTCTGGATTGAGAGTAGGAGAAGTGGTAAAATTAAAACCAGAAGACATTGACAGTAATAGAAAAATAATCCATATAAGAGGCGCTAAAGGAAGAAAGGATAGATATACGATGCTCTCTGATAAAATATTAGAAACTCTCAGAGAATACTGGAAACAATATAAACCGCAGAAGTGGCTTTTTAAAGGGGCAAACCCTGAAAGACATATAACAACAAGAACAGTAGAGAAAATTTTCAAACATGCTTGTGAAAAAGCAGTGATTAGAAAAGATGTTACTGTACATACTCTCAGGCATAGTTTTGCCACACATTTATTAGAAAGCGGAACAGATTTAAAATATATTCAAGAGTTGTTAAGTCATAAAAGCAGCAAGACCACAGAGATTTATACTCATGTTAGCACAAAAGATATAGGCAAGATTAAAAGCCCTTTAGATAGTTTGAATATTAAGGAGATGATAAAATGACAAGAGTCACCCAAAGTTGGGATATCCGAAGTACTTCAGATATCAGGTCAAATTGGGGGTATAGACGAACTGGTTCGGATATGAACGAGTTATATGAAATTCCGAATCCCACCTTTGGAAACAAAAGATATTTATGTAGTTTCCAATTTAATTTAAAATATAGAGGCAATAAAAATTATTGGAAATTAAATAGGAGATAAAAAAATGATTAATCAAACAACAATCGCAATCTTATTATCTATTCCAGCACTTGTTATAATGATTATAAGTATTAGTTATTGGTCAGAATTTATAAAAGAGAAAAAAAGAGGATCAGGAGAAAAAATAAAATATAAAAAAATATTTCTTTTTTTGGTAGGTACTGGTTTTTTCTTTATGTGGATATCGTGGATAACTGGTATTGTCTTTTTGTTTTTAAACAAATTCTACACTATTTATGATTCTTTGATGTTTTCGTTTCCCTATGAGACAACAATTCAAATAATAGGTCTTGTTATTTTTTACATAGGGGCAAGCATGTACGCCTTAACTATTGCGTATACAGGAAAATATTTACTTCCTTCAATATCTGGTTTATCAAAAAACCATAAATTGATTACAAGTGGTCCGTTTAGAATTGTGAGACATCCTTTATATGTATCTTATGTTCTTACATTAGTAGGATTGAGTTTAACTTTTCTTATTTATTGGATATTAATTCCAGCTTTCTGCGTGATTATTGGAATTTATCCAACAGCAAAAGCTGAAGAAGAGATATTAATAAAACAATTTGAAGAAGAATATATTAAATATAAACAAAAAGTTGGGATGTTTTTTCCAAAATTATTTTAATGTATATGGACGGGGTTCGGAACTCTGTGGATGTGGTTCGCAAATTCTTGCCCTTCGGGTCATATAACAGCGGATATGAGGCTACAGCCTTCGTCTTCCGCCCAAATCCTCGCTTCGCTCGGACTTCTCATATCCGCGATCCGTTATACGCAATGATGCTGCTTTAATCAATGAGGAATGATATGGATATTTTTCAAATAATATTATTATTAAATCTTTGTACATCAGTTGGTTATTTCATAATAAGTATGATACTTTTAAAATTATTAGGTATTAACCCTATAGGGAAAAAAGTAAAAACAAAAAATAAATTTGGAATATTATCAATAATAATATCAACATTAGTATTATATTTCTTATGGATAATGTATATAATCAACTCAAATATATCATTATTATTTTTATCAGTAGATTTATTAACAAAATTGTTTTATATAAAATGGATAGCGGTATCAATAATGACTATTTCAACAGTAATTGAAATAATATCAAGTTTGACCTTAGGAAAATCAGGTAGAATACATTCCCCTACAGAAAAAACAAAACTTATTAAAACTGGTATTTATAGCATTATAAGAAACCCAATTGTGTTAGGCTTGTTTTTATATGGATTTGGTATATTATTACTAAACCCAAACCTATTAAGTTTATTAATGATGATATTTTTAGTATATGGATATAATTACAAAGTTGATACCGAAGCAAATAAATTAGAAATAATGTTTGGAGATGAATGGAATGATTATTGTAAAAAGGTGGGTAAATATCTTCCTAAATTATTTGCGAAATGAAAGTAGCATTACAGCGCACAACAGCGGGTACAAGGTTCCGCGCTTCGCGCTCTACCCAAATTGGCTCCCGTTAGTCGCCAACTTCGGGTACTCGTAGAACGTTGTCCGAAATGGCACAAAAAAGAGGATGAAATATGAATAAAAAAAATAGAGGTGAAAAAGGATTTAAAAAATTTCCAAAACAAGCAGCACTAATTTATGATAAAATCACTTCTGTAAAAGCACAAAGAAAATTGTATGAAGATATTGGAATATTTTTATCCAATAGTATAAAATCAGGTAAATTATTAGAAATTGGCTTTGGTGCAGGAAGAGTATTAGAGAGTGTTATAAAAAATAATAAAAATATAGAAATTTATGGTATTGATATTTCAAATGCAATGGTGGAATTAGCAAAAGGTAATATTAAAGATACTAAAGTAAATTTAATTGAAGGAAATATTGAAAAAACAGAATATAAAGATAATTTTTTTGATACGATAACCTGTACTGGTAGTTTTTATTTATGGGATAAACCAGTTAAAAGTCTAAATGAAATATTTAGGATATTAAAAAAAGATGGAAATGTTTATTTATTCGAAACATACAAAGAATATGATAAAAAAGATTTTAAAAAATCATTAAAAGAAAATTTAAAAAATGAAAACATCATATTAAAATTAATTGGACCATTTTTTATTAAAAAACAGTTATCACTTACATATAGAATTAAAGAGATTGAAGATATTATAAAACTTAGTAATTTCAAAAATAATTTTAACATAGAAAAAATAAAATTAGGAAATTTAAGCATTTGGGCAAAAATTAGTTTAAAAAAATAAATTGTGCCACTTCGGACAACAGCGAATAGCCAGCTCCGCTATCGCTTCGCCCAAATTGCCTTTACTGTTGCTACTGCAACTTCGGCTATTCGCAAAACGTTAGGTGAAATAGGGCAATGAGGAGAAAAAATGAAATTATTCATCATTGGAGGAACAGGGCTAGTTGGCAGTTATCTACTACCACGCCTTGTTGAGAATGGAAATGAAGTTTATGCTCTAACCCGTTCTAAAAACAAAACCGAACGGATCCAGCTATAGGGGTTCCAAAAGTTAGAAAAACCAAATTGTCTAGGTTAACCCGGGTCTTAAAATCTCATGAAGCCAGCATGCTGATTGGTTTTTGGATTGTTTCAAGGACAAAATGAGGGCAACTTCGCACAACAGCGTGTTTGCGATTCGCTTTGCTCACACAAATGCCTTTAGCACTCCGCAAACACGCAAGCCGTTATATGAAACTATGCAAGCAAAAAAGGAGAGGAGCATATTTAGATGAATTACTTTCTTCAAGGCTTTGGAGTTTTTTTGGGGGTCATAGCAGGTGTCGCAATTATAATTTTGGCTGTGTGGATCAATGAGAAAGTAAAAGAATCGCAAAAGGTTAAAAATCTTAAATTCGAGTTTGAATTGAACATAAAGAAAATAGATAAGTGGTTAGAGGAAATAAATAAATACCGAAATGCAGTCAATGGCGACTCGCTTGGCAGTTATTTCGGGTATTTCGATTTGTCTCGTTTTGTAACTGTTACAGCGAATGATATGTTTTTGAAGGGTCTTCTTTACAAATATTTGGATTACAATGATATTGGTAAACTTTAAGTCATATCTTCAGAATTTACTTTGCCGTGGGAGAATATTTTAAGTAACCAGATTACACAAAATCGAAATCAAGCTTTACAGCAGCCAACGTCTTGGCCTACATATAAAAGCAAGGTAGTTTTTGATGTGAACTTTTGGGATAATAAATTTCATGAGCATAAAAAGACATTAGAAGACATTCTGAAGAAACTTGCATAGCTTCACATAACAGAGTGCTTGAGGCTATGCGCAAAGGCTTCACCCTTCTCAAGCACTCGAAACGTTAGATGAAATATTTAATTGTTATTTGGGATTTGCGTTAAAACATTTGAAGATCTGATTTAATAAGCCAAATCCCTCCCACTTTTTTCTATCATCTGTCCGCCTAAAAATTCTATCTGCTTTTTCTTACTCCTGTATAGAGTAAAATAAAGAGAAGAAGTTATTTTTATACTTATATTACCACTGGCTTAACACAAATAACTAAAAATCTTTATATAAAAAGAGGATTTTTACTTATTTTGTAGAATAAAGAATTGTAACTATTTCGTCAGCTTATTTTTACTGTCAATTATATGTTACATAAATTCCAATGATACAAAGTTACAGAGCAATGAATTAAAAAGTAAAAAGGAGAAAAGAGGTTATGAAAAAGATTTATAAAATTATGCTTGGTAGTTTAATTTGTCTTGCTTTAATAATGGCAAGCAGTGTTAGTATGATAGGGTTTGCTCAACAGCAAGATGTTTCTAAAATAAGCATTGAGGGTATCTGGGAGGGCCAATTAAAAGTTCCCGGAACGGAACTTAGAATTGTTTTTAATATTTCTAAGAATCAGGATGGAGCTCTGACTGCAACTTTAGATAGTCCTGACCAGGGAGTAACTGACATCCCGATAGAAGAAGTTATTTTTAAAGATAACACTTTACACCTGGAAGTAAAATCTGCGGGAGGCATTTTTGAAGGGAAAGTCAATCAAGATTTTTCAGTTATTGAGGGCGAGTGGAAACAGTCTGGGCAGGCTTTACCCCTTACAGTAAAGCGGGTTGATAAAGCAGTGGAAATACTTAGACCTCAGGAGCCAAAAAAACCTTATCCTTATATTGAAGAAGAAGTAGTATATGAAAATAAGGAAGCAGAGATTACACTTGCAGGAACTTTGACCTTACCACCTGGGAAGAGTTCTTTCCCGGCAGTTTTATTAATTACCGGTTCCGGACCGCAGGACCGTGATGAAACTATATACGGTCATCATCCTTTTTTGGTATTAGCAGATTATCTGACTTGTCAGGGTATTGCAGTCCTCAGGGTAGATGATCGGGGAGTAGGAGAATCTACCGGAGATTTTTCTCAGGCTACCAGTGAAGATTTTGCTTCTGATGTGTTAGCAGGTATAGAATATCTTAAAACCTGTAAAGAAATAGACGCCAAGAAGATAGGTCTTATCGGTCATAGTGAAGGTGGTTTAATTGCTCCCATGGTGGCGATAAAATCGTCGGATGTAGCCTTTATTGTATTAATGGCGGGGACAGGATTACCTGGAGAAGAAATTCTATATTTGCAGGGGGCTTTAATTTCCAGGGCAATGGGGATTAGCGAGGAAGATATTACCAAGAATCGTCAGCTTAATGAAAAGATATTTTTAGTAATAAAAGAGGAAAAAGATAAAAAAAATGCTGAAGAACGAATTCGACAGATGTTTATGGAAGATTGGGAAAAAATGAGCGATGAGGAAAAAGAAAAAATAGATGACCCGGAAGTGTATCTTAATGCTCAGCTTCAGAGCTTATTATCTCCCTGGCTTAAGTTTTTTCTGACTTATGATCCTAAACCAACTTTAAGTAAAGTAAAATGTCCGGTATTGGCTATAAATGGGGAGAAGGATTTACAAGTTCCCCCCAAAGAGAATCTGAGTGCTATCAAAGAAGCCCTCGTTGCCGGTGGTAACAAAAACTTTACCGTCAAAGAATTACCCGGCCTTAATCATCTTTTTCAGACTGCACAAACTGGAGTGCCCTCAGAATATGCAAAGATTGAAGAAACAATTTCCCCGGTGGCTTTAAAAATAGTAGGTGATTGGATTTTAGAACAAACTAAAATAAAATAAGATAAATAAAAGGGCGAATTATTTTGTTTTATATTATTGCCAAATTTATTTTTTTAATCATTTTTAAATTAATCTTTCAGCAAAAAGTAACCGGTCAAGAAAATATACCCCAGAATGGCCCGTTTATTATTGTTGCCAATCATTCGAGTTTATTGGACCCGATTATTCTGGGAATATCTATTAAGCCTAAAATTATTTTTATAGCTGCTGCCTATCTTTTTGAAATAGGTTGGCTTGGTTATTTATTGCGGAAGGCTAATTCTATCCCGGTTCAAAGAGAAAATGATATTAAGGCTATAAAGCAATCATTGAAAATATTGAGGCAAGGCGGAGTTTTGGGAATTTTCCCCGAAGGGGGCATTGACCGTCAAAAGAATAATTTACCCGTTAGAGCCGGGGCTGCCTATCTGGCTACCAAGGTAGGGATTCCTATTGTGCCCATAAGGATTAAAGGAGCCGATAAAGCTTTACCAAGAGGAGCAAAATTTATCAGAAGCTTAAACAAAATTGAAGTGGAAATTAAGAAACCAATTTACTGTTCGAGACAGACTAATAAGGATAAAGAAATTATCAGAAATACAGTAGAATCTTATATAAAAGAGATATACTAAAACGAAGCTGAAAAAATATGGTTCTGAGATTATTAGTGAAAACAAAAAACCATTAACCTTAAAAATTAAAAATTTGCGATATTTTTTCAAAATAAAAAGGAATTTCTTCTTTTTTATCGAATTCTTTTATTAAGGGAGGGAAAATTATGTCAAAACATATTGGAATAGTCGGATGTAGTGCAGAAGGTGCAGCTCTTTGTTATCGTACAATCTGTAAAGAAGGAACAAGTTTATTGGGAAGACACGCTCATCCGGAGGTTACTATGCACACCTTTCCCCTGAGTGAATATATGCGGTATATCGAACAGGGGGATTGGGAAGGAGTTGCAGATTTAATGTTATCCTCGGTATCTAAATTAGCAAAAGTGGGAGCAGATTTTGCAATATGCCCTGATAACACCATACATCAGGCATTCGATTTGGTAGTCAAAGAATCACGAATTCCCTGGCTTCACATTGCGCAGGAAGTTGCCGCTGAAGCAAAACAAAAAGATTATAAATGCCTGGGAATTTTGGGCACACGATATTTAATGGAGGGACCGGTTTATCCTGCCAAGATTACTGCGGTTGGCATTAAATATATGATACCCGAAGTAAGAGATAGAGAGAGAATTAATAAGATAATTTTTGATGAATTAGTTAATGCTTGTTTTACTAAAGAGGCTCTTATCTATTTTAAAGGAGTCATCGATGAATTAAAAAGCAAAGGGTGTGACGCGGTTGTTCTTGGCTGTACCGAAATACCGCTGTTAGTAAATCAAGAGAATTCATCTCTACCTATACTTGATTCTACCAGACTCCTGGCAAGAGCTGCTTTGAAAGAAGCAACAAGATAAAATCTTTATTAAGGAGGTAAATAAGATAGATGAATAAAATTAATTTAAAAGAAAAAATAGAAATTTTGAATATGCAAAGAATTATCTTTGCGGTGGTTTTATTTATCTTATTAATTGTGATAGCCAGCATTCTTTTATTAATCTGGTGGCCGGGAAAACCATCGTTAGCAGAAATAACCAATTCCTGGGTCGCCTTAATAATGGTGTATCTGGTTCTCAGTATAGTATTATTTGAAAAGCCTATTTACAAGTTTTTTGAAGAATTTTTTACTGCTAAAAAATCAGGGCAGCACGATTCTCAACAGTCAAAGCAAGAACAATTTCTCGGTTCAGTTTTAGATATTAATATTGGTGATTTAACCCCTTCTTACGATTTTGAGCGGGACAATATATTAAATAGAGAAATTCAAGAAACAGACTCCGTCGTTTTAAGAGAAGAAAAGATGGCTAAACATATTCGAAAACTGCAAGAAGAAAATATTAAATGGCGATTTCTCTATGCCGATACCTATCTGGTCTTATACACAAAATATGTTTTATTCTGGCTTCATAAATCCAAATCGGTAAACCGAGAAGAATATGATAATATATGGCAGCCTAAAATATCCGACACCAAAGAGCGGGAGGCCATATTAGATGCCCTCCTTGATTTAGAATTTATCCGGGAAGAGGGAAGGGATACTTTTTTTATTACTGAGTTAGGCTCAGCTTACGTAAATTATCTGAAAGAAATGGATAAACAAATAAACTATCAAAAATAGCGGTTATTGCGAACTGGTTTTTAAGATTGAAAGATTAACGGAATCAATTATAAGATAAAAGTTTTTTAGAATTATCAAAGGGGGTGTTTTGGTGAAAATATCAATAGGGGTAATAACTAAAGATTTTAATTCTTTAGAACCTATAGATGAGTTTTTAGAAAATGCTTCAAAACATAATCATAAAATTTACAGTATAATAATTGTATATTCCCATAGCTGTGATTTTCAGTTGATAGAAAGTTTGGAAAAAAAAGTCAAAGTCTTTCTGGTAAAGATAAACGATGCCCCGGAGATAAAAGAACAGTTAATAAAGATGGGCCTATCTACAGAAAATATAGAAATTTTACTCAATTGTCCCACCTTAAAAAAGCAGGGATTAGTGCCTTATGGTATGAATAGAAATTATGCCTTAATCAAGGCTTTGTTGAGCGGTTCTGAAGCATTAGTTTTTATCGATACTGATGTTTACCCTAGAGTATTGGTAAAAGAAAACAATGAAGTAAGGGAAAAAGAGATAGATTTTATCGGAAGACATTTAGAATATCTAAGGAAAGAAGAAGTTATTATTACCACCAGCGATTACTCCGGCTATTATATTATTCCCCCCATGAGCTTTACCGGGATGAGGGAATTATTTATTGGCTTACAAAAAGAAGGTGCTTATGAATTTTTAAGAAATTTCGACGAACATAATTGTCTGAATTTAGATAATGATAAAAAGCGAAAAGTTTTTGCAACAAGTAAAATCTTAGGAGGAAATGTAGCAATTAAACTAAGCGCCCTTAAAGAATTACCTCCTTTTTTTTCTACAGTGTATAATGTAAATGGTGAGAATGTTCTATCTCGAGGAGAGGATACCCTCCTGGGAATTAAATTAAAAAAGAGCGGTAAAAAATGTATCGATATAGATACCAAAATATTCCATAATACCTTTGGAAATTATCCTGAGGTACCGGATATAAAGAAAGACAAATCTATTAAGGATAGATTTTATTATACCTGTCTGGGCTGGATAGGACGGAATCCTTTTCTTAATTGGCTAAAAGGTAAAAATGTAGAAGAGGTAAAAAACAGACAGAAGAAAAATATCATTATCGGTTCCAAAGCCGTGGCCTCTCATCTTAAGGATGAGAGATTTTTAATCTTGCCCGAGGCATTGGAAACATCTTACCGTAATTTAGAACGGGTAATTAACGAATATAAAAACACTATGATGGCCTGGAATGATTTTATCGAAAAATTAGAGAAATGGGAAGGGTAAAAAATGAAAATATTAATAATCAATCACTTCCCCCTGGAGGGTTCTGGGAGCGGAGTTTACACTAAAAATTTAGCCAAAGAATTAACCGAAATCGGGCATGAAGTAAAAGTTATATTTCCGGAAAATCGCATAGTATCCCCGGAAATTTTTAAAATGAGACCGATAATGTTTAGAGGTGACAACAGCAAAGATTATGAAATTGATTTTAATTTTCCCTGTTTTACCAGTCATCCCCGGAGCAATACCACTTTTTATCAACTAAATAAAAAGCAGATGAGAGACTATATTGATATAATGGTTAGGGTAACCAGAGAAGAGGCAGATAAATTTAAACCTGACATTATTCACGCCCAGCATCTCTGGATTACCCCTTATGCTGCCCAAAAGACCGGTCTTCCTTATGTGGCAACAGTACACGGTACAGACCTGAAAGGATTTAAGCAAGACAAAAGATATCATCCTTACGCCTTAAAGGGTGCTCAAAATGCTCGAAAAGTTATTACCATATCAAAACAAGTGGACAGAGAAACCAAGGAGCTCTACCATATAGAAGACGAGAAAAGAAAAATTGTCTATAACGGATATGATACTAAGCTTTTTAAAGTAAAAAATGTTTCCCGAAAGGAAGCCTTAGAGAAGTTTGGTATAAATGAAATTCCAGACTATATTGTTTCTTTTGCCGGGAAATTAGCCCATTTCAAAGGGGTAGACATATTATTAAAAGCTGCTAAAATATATGAAAACCAGATGAAAGAAAAAATTATGACCTTAATTGCTGGTAATGGGGCATTGTATGAAGAGCTAAAAAAACTTAAAGATTTTTTAAAGCTAAAGAGAACTTTTTTCTTGGGTCATGTAAATCAAGACCAGCTTGTAGATTTGTATAATATTGCCGATGTAAGCACTGTGCCTTCAAGGAGCGAACCTTTTGGGTTGGTAGCTATTGAGGCACTAGCTTGCGGAACCCCGGTAATAGGCACCAATCAGGGAGGATTGCCCGATTTTATCAATGAAGATATTGGTGCCCTGGTCGATGTAGATGACGATATTACTCTGGCGGAAGCTATCATTAATGAGCTGGTAAGACCTGATAAAAAAGAAAGAAGAAATCGGGCACACGAATATGCGGTGAATAATTTTTCTTGGAAAAATACCATTAAGGAAGTAGAAAAAATATATAGGGAAGCAATATTTTAACCAAGGAAAGATAAATTTAGTAAAAACTATTTACACAAACGAGAAGGAGAAAGAAAATTATGCGAACTGTAGTAGTTATTCCTACTTATTGGGGGCGGAAAAATGAGATTGGCTTTAAGGAAGGAGACATTGTCTATGACCATGCTACCCCCATTGATGAGGAAGGGACCCTGGGTCGGACCCTGGAAAGCATGAAGATCTTAAAAAAGAAAGATTTTAAATTAGTTATATTAATTTGCCCAACCCATATGGAAATAGACAACGAGGCAGAAGAAAAAGCAAGAAATATAATTAAAGGGGTAAAACTGGAAGTAGAAACCTATCTATTTACTCGAAAGACCTTAAAGAAGATTAAGAGATTTGGCAGAAATTCTCAATTAAAAGAGAATGTGCTTTCTTTATTAAGCTTACAGGGCTATGCCAATGTCAGGAATATGTGTATATTCGCTTCTCATTTACTTAATTCTGATGTTACAGTTTTGATTGATGATGATGAAGTTATTGAAAATCCTGACTTTATGGATATAGCCAGGGAATTCATCGGGAAAAGAGTATATGGTGAAACTGTATATGGAGTAGCCGGTTATTATTTGAATAAATATGGAAAATATTATGATGATGTAAACATTGAGCCTTGGATGACTTATTGGAACAGGTTTGGGAGTAAAACTAAAGCCTTTGATAAGATAATCGGCTGCGGGCCCCGGCTTAAGCATACCCCCTTTGTCTTTGGTGGGGCTATGGTAGTTCATAAAAATTTATACCAGATAGTAGCTTTTGACCCCAATATTCCCAGAGGGGAAGATATCGATTATCTCGTCAATGCGAAAATGTTTGGTTTTGATTTTTTTCTGGATAATAAATTGAGCATAAAACATCTGCCTCCCAAACAGAACCATCCCATCTGGAAGAGGACCAGAGAGGATATCTATAGATTTATTTACGAAAAATCTAAAATTGATTCCCAATATGAAGTAAGTAATATGCGGATAGTATCGGCAAAAGATTTTTTCCCATATCCCGGAGAATTTTTAACCGGTGAACTGGAGGACAAGATTTTTAAGACCAACCTGTTGCTTGCCCTGGAGTATTTGGCAAATAATGAAGTAGAAGCCTGCAAGGAATCTATAAAAAATATATATTTAAGTATTCATGGGGCTATACCTAAAAAAGACCCTTTTACCGCTTACAGAAAGATACAAAAGTGTTGGGAGAAATTAATAGATTTTACCCTGGAGAATAAAAAAGAGATAAGAAGGATAATGGAAGAAAAAAATCTATTTAAAGTTGAGGTAACTGTCGATAAAGAACATTATGAAAAAATTGACTTGAAAGAGAAAAAAGAAATATTAAAGAGAATGATAGAGTTTAAAGATTTTAGCGAAGAGGAGCTAGAAAAAATTGCTCAGATATCTGCAGTTAAAGTCTACAAAGAAGATGAATTTATCTTTAAAGAAGGTGATGAGGATTCCTCTTTTTATATAATGATCAGAGGATGTCTGCGTATTATTAAATACAATGAAAGAAATGAAGAGATTATTTTAGCCGATATATGCAGCGGGGAATTTCTGGGGGAGACAGCTATTGTTAATGAAAGACACCGGGTAAATGCCGTAGCCAGTAAATTTGTAGAATTGCTCTCTTTAGAGCAGAAAAATCTTGAACTTCTGATTAAGGAGGACCCCAATCTTGGGAATAAATGCTTATTGATATTTCTAGAAAAATTATCTAAAAAATTGGATAAAACCAACCGTTTATTCCAGGAGAATTATATATTAAGCAGCTCCTCCCTTTCAGATATGGATTAATTATTTACAATGTCAGAAAATAACTAAACACAAAATATTTCTCGAGTAGGGGCGTATTGCAATACGCCCCTATAATTGCTCAAAATCTGCACTTAAAATCTCGGAATTCGTAACTTTCCCTCTTAATCCAAAAACTTCCCTCCAAAAGAAGGATTTTTCAAACTCTTTGTCGAATATATATTGTGTAATCTTATATAAATAGGATTATAGCTTATTTCAGGTTTCATCAATAAAGTACTTGCTTATTGCAGGATAAAGCAAAAAACTGCAATAATAAATTAGTTATTGCAGGATATTTCAATGGAGGTGTGATGTATTGAATCCAGAAAATTTCAAACAAGCATCATCAGGTAAATGCATAAAGACATTAACTGGTTATTGGGCTTATATACCCAATCCTCTACCGCCACAAATTAATTATAAGAAGGACCTTATATCTCTGCTTTCTGAGGGTGATAGATTATTGGGTGAATTATCAGGAATTGGAAGATTATTGCCTAATCCCTATCTTTTAATTGCTCCATATATTCGTCGTGAGGCAATATCAAGTTCACGAATAGAAGGAACCCAAGCTTCCCTTAATGATTTATTCCTCTTTGAGGCTGGAAACATTGAAAAACTTAAGATTTCTGATGTGCAGGAAGTAAAAAATTACGTTCAAGCTATGGAATACGGACTTAATTGTTTAAAAAATTTACCTATTTCTATTAAATTAATACGTAAAATTCATAGAATTTTAATGGAGGGAGTCAGGGGCAATTATGCTACTCCCGGAGAAATTCGTCATAGTCAAAATTGGATAGGTTCGCCAGGATGCTCACTTAGTGAGTCCATTTACACACCTCCACCAGTAGAAGAAATGTTACGCTCGCTAAGTGATTGGGAGAAATATCTTCATTCAAATCCTGATGAACCTCCGTTAATTCAATGTGCTCTGATGCATTATCAATTTGAGACAATTCATCCATTTCTTGATGGCAATGGTCGAATTGGGAGGCTTCTAATAACTTTCTTTCTCTGTAAAAGAGGGTACTTAAGTCAGCCACTTCTTTATTTATCAGTATTTTTTGATAGGTTTAGAGAGGAGTATTACTCTAAATTACTTGCTGTGAGCCAAAGAGGTGATTGGCAAGAATGGATTAAATATTTTCTTCGAGGAGTTATAAATCAATCTAATGATGCTATATCAGACGCCAAGAAAATACTTAAATTATACAATGAATATAAAAACATGCTTGAAAAAACTAAAAAAATACCGGAATCTTCCCATAAATTAATAGAGGAAATTTTTCTAAATCCTGTATTATCAATTTCTGGATTGAGTAAAAAATGGAATATACCTTTTAATTCTGTAAAGACAGGTGTACTAAGACTTGTCAAAATTGGTATTCTTTGTGAACTACCTGGAAGAAAAAGGGATAAGCTTTTTGTTGCAAGCAAATTAATGAAACTATTAACATCTGCAAATAAACAAAAGAGCAATAATAAGCTTTAGATGAAATAAATAAACTTATCGAATTGCAGGTATTGAAGTCTCAATCCAAGGCTGATCTCTTCACGTTCATTAATACTTAACTGAGAACAATGAGCCATATGCAACTCCTTTCTTTTGGCATATTATACCAAAGTTAAGTGTTGCATTTACAACTTGAACCCAAGGTGTCCCTAATTAATTCTAACGCAACAACGAAAAATGGTTAGGAAATTGTTAACAGAGGTCCCTCGTCACATTTATTTTAGGAAATTGTAATATGTCAAATCTTGAGACATGACCCCGAAAGATACATAAAAGAAGTTTTTATTTGTTTTATAGAATTAATATAGAAAGAACATAGATTAAATATTAGAAATCTATTAAAATAAATTAGAGTAGGGTATAATAAATACATAATATATTTGAAGGGAATAACAATATGAAAACTATTCACAAGATAATTATTGGCGATTCAAGATATATGAAAGAAGTACCTAATGAATTCGTACATCTTATTATTACTTCACCTCCGTATTGGCAATTAAAAGATTATGGTAACGGTAAGCAAATTGGTTTTAATGACAATTATGAGGAGTATATTAACAATCTCAATTTAGCTTGGAATGAGTGTCAGAGAGTTTTACATAATGGTTGCCGGCTTTGTATTAATATAGGTGATCAGTTTGCACGTTCAGTCTATTATGGTAGATATAAAGTCATTCCGATAAGGACAGAGATAATTAAGTTTTGTGAAAGTATAGGCTTTGACTATATGGGCGCTATTATCTGGCAAAAAGTTACTACTTGCAATACTACTGGTGGAGCAACAGTAATGGGATCTTTTCCATATCCTAGAAATGGAATTCTTAAAATTGATTATGAATTTATTTTAATTTTTAAAAAATATGGGAATGCTCCGAAGATAAACAAAGAGATGAAAGAAAAATCAAAATTATCACAAGAAGAGTGGAATAAATATTTTACCGGGCATTGGAACTTCCCTGGCGAAAAACAAGATAAACATTTAGCAATGTTTCCTGAAGAATTGCCAAAACGACTTATTAAGATGTTTAGCTTTGTGGGTGATACAATTCTTGATCCCTTCTTAGGAAGTGGAACAACTTCTTTAGCGGCAAAAAATCTTCATAGAAATTCTATTGGATATGAAATAAATGAATATTTTTTACCAATCATAAAAGAAAAGCTTGGATTAAGACAAAGAACTATTTTTCAAGATGAAACCTTTGAAATAATCAAGCGGGAAAATATAAATACTGACTTTAAGGAAGAGATAAAAAAGTTGCCTTATATTTTCCAGGATCCGATAAAATTTGATAAGAAAATTGATCCCCGAAAATTAAGTTTTGGTTCAAAAATAGATAATTCTTATTCTAAGAGAGAAATATATTATACTGTGAAAGAAGTAATTTCCCCAAAAATCTTAATTTTGAATAATGGATTAAAAATTAGATTATTAGGAGTAAAAGAAAAACCAGAAAAAAATGGTGGAGCTATACAATTCTTAAAAGAAAAGGCTCTAGGGCAAAAAGTATTTATAAAGTTTGATACTATAAAACATGACGAAGAAAATAATTTGCTTTGCTATCTCTATTTAAGTAATAAAACTTTTTTAAACGCCCATTTAATTAAAAATGATTTAGTTGAAGTAGATACGGAGTTTGATTATAAATATAAATCGAAATTTTTACAAAAGAGGATAATGAAATAATGCCAGACTGTCACAGGGACGGTTCCATTGACAATGTAAAGCAGCGCATAAATCAGAATCGATTTGGTAATGGGATCTAAATCAGGGTATAGGATTGAGGATATAGAAATTTCTTAAGAAAATGCTGGATTCCCGCTTGCAGGGGAATGACAAAAGCCCTTTGCTTGTAAGGCTTATAGAATTTTTTACGTAATGTAAATTTACTACCCTCTAAAAACCTTTTATTTACAAGGCTTTCAGACCCCCTTCAGGAATGCCCTTTAAACGCACGGAAAGTGCCTTTTAGAGGGGATCAATTTTCAAAAATCGGCAATACGGACCCCTATTTTTGGCCTATTTTTACCTTCTTAAAATCTTAAAACCTTATAAATATCCATTTTTAGTTTTTAATAGAGTGAAATTTTAGTCAAAAAAGAGCGATTTTTGAGAAGTAAAAGTACCTATTTTCAAAAATTTTGCGTTTAAAAGAATTTAGATGATTATTCGCTAAAACGCTTATTTTACAAGGGTTTTAGAAGAGGTATTTTCCCACAGTTTTCCGCGTTTGGAGGTAATTTATGGGAATGGGGTCTATTTTTCACATTTGACACAAAATATCAATTGCCTGATTTATCAATTTACATCAGTTACAAAACCTGCTAAAATTTAAAAAATGTCTAATGGTGGTTATACTTAATATAATTTAACCCAATAATGGGTGAACTCAAGGTTGATTTAAAAATAGTTAGAAAGGGGAAGCATGTCTAAAAAAATTAAAAGTGTATGTGTATATGGCATCGGAGGTGTCGGCGGGTATTTTGGCGGCAGAATAGCTCATGAAATTAGCAAGGGTAACCATGCTGTACAGGTCTATTTTATAGGCCGAGGGGAACATTTAAAAGCCATTCAGCAACACGGGCTGAATCTGACCACCGATAAAGAGGAATTTCTTTGCTTTCCCAATATTGCCACAGATAATATAAGACATATTCCTACCCCGGATTTATATTTATTATGTGTAAAAGGGTATGACTTGGATAATGCTGCTGCATCAATTTCAAAAAATATATCTGCTGATACGATAATTCTTCCCTTGCTTAACGGAGTAGATATCTATGAGCGCATAAGGACCAGTTTACAAAAAGCGATAGTCTCACCCGCCTGTGTCTATGTTTCCTCCAGTATTGAAAAACCCGGTACCATCAGACAAAAAGGTCTTGAAGGGCATATCATATTTGGTAAAGACCCGAGATACTTAGGTTATAATTATGATTATCTTATTGAATTCTTTAATCAAATGGGGATTAGCAACACCTGGCATGATAATCCCTATCTGGCAATATGGGAAAAGTATATATTTATTACGGCACTTAGTTTAATGACCGCCTATTCAGGAAAAACAATAGGAGGAGTACTCTCTGATGATAAGTTAAAGAGTATGACGGGAAATATCATGAAAGAAGTTGTATTAATCGGGAAAGCAAAAAATATAGATTTTGAGCAAGATATAGTAGAAAAAACTATACAAAAAGTCCAGAGCTTTCCCTACGAAATCAAGACTTCATTTCAAAGAGATTATGAAAAGGGAAACACCAGACACGAAGGAGATATATTCGGAGGAACTTTAATCCGCCTGGCGAAAGAACATGATATCTCTATTCCCACAATTACAGAGGTGTATGGAGTTTTAATGGCACGATAAAATTTGAGTGCTTCTTACTTCAGGAGGAAGAAATAAATGTTGCAAGAATTAATCCAGGGTGGGTATGGAATTGACAAGATCTAAATTGTGCAGAAACTATTTTATATGGTGCTAATCAAGTTTATCATCTTAACCTAAACCCTGATTCTCTAAGACTGGCGGCTGCCTTTGGCGGGGGAATGGCTATCGAAAGTGTCTGTGGTGTATTGAGAGCATCCCTTATGGTTTTAGGGAAGCTGTTTGTTCCAAATGTTGCTCACAAACATCCGGAAATTAAAGAATTAAGTAAAAAATTATTTGATACTTTTGAAAAAGAAATGGGTGATATTCTATGTAAACCATTAAAGGATAATTTCCGAACAGAAGAGAAAAAATGTAGAGAGGTTATTTTGAAAGCAGCGGAAATATTGGATAAGATAGTTATTAGAGAACTGAATAAAAGGGAATGCTAATTAATTTTATATTCTCTCAAAAAGTTTTTCAAGGTATATTGATTTCATTTGTTTGCTGGCCATCATTTGTTTTATAGGGGGCAGTTTCAGAATAACTGCAAGAACGGCTGCCATCGCCCTGTGGCTGCCAAAGGCTTGATTGTCAAATATAAGTTCCTGCAGTTTCCCTTTTTCTATCGCCATCAAGACAATTCGGTGAACTGAATTGACTGGTGTTATAACCTGTTCCTTACGTCTTTCAAGTGTAATACTTTTATTGGAACATGCCCTAACACAGATCCCACATCCCAGGCATATCTCTTCATTTATTTTGACTTTTTTAGAATTGTTGCTTGTTCCATCATCATTCGAAACCCACTCTATGGCTTCGATAGGACATACTTTGACGCATTTTCCACAACCGGCACAGTTATCTTCATCAATTTTTGGAATGAATGAAGTAGTCTGGACCGGATGGAGCATCCCGATTTTTTTTGCTGTTACCAGGAATTCGCAGCAACAACCGCAGCAGTTGCATATAAAACTGACATTATTTTTGACATTTTCCCCGCACTGGACAAGATTATATTCATAAGCTTTGTGTAACAACTCCATACATTCTGAGGCTTCTACTCTTCGGGCATAATTGTGTCTTATCAGGGATTTGGCGACATTGTTGAAAGTCATACAGATATCCATGGGAGCATCACATGCTTTTCCCAAATGCTCCCTTTTATGACGGCAATAGCACATACTGATTCCTATATATGATGCGCTTTTTATGATATGACTTGCTTTTTCATAGTCCAGGATGGAAACAAGGTTGTCCTTGGATAGGACTTCCTCCTGCACGAAAGTTCTCCCCAGTAATGTCTCACTACCTAAAAATAAATCCTTAACAAAATCTTCCTCAACGTTGAGGTACTGGTAAAAGAGTTCAGAAAGAAGCTTTTGATCAATATCCTGTCTTGTCCTCATAAGGGAGAATTCAAAGAATCCTGCCATTGGTGGCGGAAGGACATACTTTTTAATTCCGTTATGTTCAGAATCCAGGAGAATGGCTCTGCCAGCTAATTCATCTAATAATTTTTCCGTATTGACTGTATCTAATTTCCATATTCGACTGGCTGTTTTAATGGTGAAAGGTTTTATGGGAAGTTGAGAAACCAGTTCCGCTTCCTTTTCATTAAAAAGGATACTTAATATCTTGTACAATGTCTCAGAAGGAGGAGCTCCCTGGGGAAATTTATTTAGCCTTTCTTCCAGTTTTTTGTAAGTCGATTTTCCAACCAGATGTGACATGATTTACACCTGCCCAAAGATTGTTTATTTATATTATATCATAAACCTTTCTTTTTTCGAGGGCAAAAAGTGTAATTTATCCTTCCTCGGGAACAAAAGGGGCGGATTGAATAGTTTCTTTGTATTCATGGATAACTTGCTTCTTCCATCCTCCTTGAAAGTAGAAGAAGAGAGCTACAATAGCAGCGATAATATTACTTAAAGCCATTCCCCACCATATACCGGTAGAGCCAAATTGATTTCCGAGGAAATAGGCCAGAGGAATTCTTAATCCCCATAGTCTTACCATATCTACAATCATAGGTTGAACATTATGTCCGGACCCTCTAAATAGAGCCATAGTAGCTCCAATTAAACCAAAAAAAGGGATTCCTAAAGTGAAGATGGTAAGAAATTGAATCCCTTCAGCAATAATATCAGGTCGATCAGGGATAAATAGTTTAAATAGAGGAATTCTTAAAGTAAAGACCAGAGCAGCTTCTAACAAAGTAATAAGAAATACCACCCGAAGACTTTTACGGGAGATTTCTTCCACTCGATCAATAAGGTTTGCCCCAAGATTCTGACCGATTAAGGTCATAATTCCTGTCCCCAACCCATCTACTACGATAAAAATAATATTAATCAGTTTATCTCCCACACCATAAGCGGCAATAACTGTTTCCGGATTATTCACTCTACCGATAATAGCCATAACCAGTACGAATCCAAAGGCAGTAGTAGAATGTCCTATCGCTGCCGGCAGTCCTATTTTAAAGATTTTTTTTAGCCATTTCCAAACTGGGATAAGACCATTCAAAGTTACCTTTATTCCTTTTGTCCCTCTAAAGAGGAGATAGAGAGATATGGAGGCAGCTATGCCCTGGCATGTGACGGTAGCCAGAGCTGCTCCCAGTACACCCAATTGAGGAAAACGCCACCACCCAAAGATTAAAAAGGGATCAAGTATAACATTTAAAGTAACGGTGAAGAGGTTTATATACATTGGGGTTATAGTATCGCCTTTAGCTGAGAGAATACTCTGAAAGGTGAAGGCAATAAAAATGAAAGGCATTCCCCAGAAGATAAGCTGCATATAAGTTATGGCTGTCCTGGTGACTGTAGCAGATTTAGTAATAAGAGGGACCAGATAAGGGGTTAATATAAATCCGGAGATAGCAATTATTAATCCAAATATAATAGAAAGAGAAAGCATTTGACTGGCTATTATATTGGCATTTTTCTTTTCACCTGCTCCAGTATATTGAGAAACGAGAGCCACGCCAGCTATTCCAAACCCGAAGGAGAGAGCAATGAGAAACCAGATCACTGGCCAGGAAATTTGCAATCCAGCGACTGCTTCTCCGCTTTCTGTGGGAGGAAGATGACCCAGCCAGAAGGTATCAGCAAGATGATATAAAGTATGTAAGAATTGGGAGATCATTACTGGAAAGCTTAATAAAAACATAACTTTTAAAGAATTGCCGGTTAAGATTTCTTCACGGGTAACTTTTCTCATTCTCTCTCCTACTTTACGGGTTGTAAATTATAATATAGCAATTTTTCTTCTATTATACAATTTCTATCTCGACATGTTCTCCTTTTTCTTCATCCTCTACATTTATAATTTTACCGGTAAATTCCGGGTCATTCATCGCTTTGTTGAGTTCGTCCATATCGATTGGTATCTCTTTTCCTTCTATATTGACTGTATTCTTGCCCCACTTACTAGCGAGGTTCAATCCCCAATTGACTAAGCTGAAAGGAATGGTGACATTTACTTGAGGTTTTTCTCCTTTGGTGACACGGATTTTTAAGAATCTCTTTTTCTTGGTGGAGAGAGGAGTGGTCTCCTCTTCCTCTTTAGTTTCCCTTAAAGCCGCTAGTAGCTCTGACGCCTCATCATCATTAATTTTTCCTTCTTTAAGCATTTCCAGAACTTTTTTAATTTCTTCTTTCATTTTTTTAAACTCCTTTTCTAATTTACTTTTTATTTATTGTTTTATTTCTTTTATTAATTTTATCGCCTCGGTTGCGGTAATTTCTCCTCTTTCCAGAATATCCAAAATCTCTTTTTCCTTAAGTCCCTCGCTTTCATCAAATAATCCCAGAGTAATTAGCAATTTATCCAGGCGATTTTTTACAGTAGGGTAAGATATACTCATCCTTTCCTGAACTTCTTTAATGTTTCCTCTGGAGCGAAGAAAAGTAAGTAAAAATTTACTGTCTTCATCAGAGAGAGAAAGAAGTTTGTTTATAGGGAATTCTCCCTGAACTATAGTGCTGCATTTGGGACATTTTAATTCTGTAATTTCCAGCATAGAGCTGCAAGCCGGGCAAAGAGTTGGAATTTTTTTCATTATTCACCCCCATATTAACATATATAATGTGATTATTAATAATATTAATATATATATTAATTGTTGTCAAGTAAAAATAAATAATATTATAAAATATTTTGTGATATTAAAATTTATAACGAAAATGTCGTTCCCGTCTCCCCGTAACTAACTAACCAGCTAACTAATTTTCTATTCGATATAAATAGTTTTCTTGCAATTAGATATTTATTTACGTAGAATGAATATATTAATTGGCAGGATAGATAATTTGTTAGCTTGAAAGTCTGAAGGAGATGTAATTTGAAAATATCTGTTTCTCAAGAGAATTTAAATACTATACTTGGAGTGTTGGCTATATTATTTTGGGGGACTACTATTGCCTTTTCCCGAAGCTTAACAGAACAGTTAGGGCCTTTAACCGCTGCTTCCTGGATATATATGCTGAGTGGTATCTGGGGTTGTATCTACTTAATTAATAAACCGGGAGGAATTAAAAAAACCTTCCAGCTTCCTATTTTATATTTAATAGGTTGTGGAACTTTATTTATTTTTTATATGGTCTGTCTTTATTTGGCGGTGGGATTAGCTTTTAGCCGCGAACAGGTAATTGAAGTAAGTATTATTAATTATCTCTGGCCCGGCTTAACTCTGATATTTTCCCTTCCTATTCTGCATAAGAAAGGAAAAATAATTTTAATTCCCGGTATAGTAATTGCCTTTGCTGGATTTTACCTGGCTACAGTAAACAGTGGAATGTTTTCCTGGGAGGTATTCAAAGGAAATTTCCAAGTAAGTTATCTTCCTTATTTATTAGCTTTTATGGCTGCCATTACCTGGGGGCTCTATTCTAATTTAGTTCGCCGCTGGGCTGGTCATACTGAGGTTGGAGCTGTCCCTCTCTTTCTTTTGGTTACCGGATTAGTCTTAACCACAATAAGGTTTATGTTTCCAGAAGAATCTTACTGGACTGCATGCGTAGTAGTAGAGCTTTTATATATGTCTGTCTTTCCAACTTTTTTAGCTTATATTTTCTGGGATAGGGCTATGCGGAAAGGCAATATTATTTTAATTGCTTCTCTTTCCTATTTTACTCCTCTACTTTCTATCGTTATCAGTTCTTTGTATCTTCAGGTAGCAGTTAAAGCCAATCTCTGGATAGCCTGTGGTTTGGTTATTGCGGGAGCCGTTATTTGCAAATTTTCCATTATTGATAAAACCCAAAAAGAAGCTGCCTTTAAATAAAATTAAGTTTAATTAAGTTAAATTTCCTATCTATAGCGCTATCCGTTAGATTATTTTTCCAAAAAATAAGAAAAAAGAAGGATTTTAAAATATTATGGAGTATATAGATATAGTAAGGAAAAATAAAAATATGAGGATAGAGATGTGAAATTAGAAATATCAGAAAAGTTTAAAAAATTAATAGTCGATACAGGAAGAGAATTGTATAAGCAGAATTTGACTATTGGGACCTGGGGAAATATTAGTGTTTTGGATTCTGAAACAGGCCTGGTTTATATTAAACCAAGTGGAATGGACTATAATGAAATTAACCTTGAAGATGTCATTGTGGTTGATAAGAAAGGAAAAACAATCGAGGGGTTTAGGAAGCCCTCTATTGAGATGCCTATGCATCTTTCTATATATAATGCCAGGAAGGATGTAGGAGCCATAGTGCACTATCATCCCATTTATTCGAGCGTGTTAGCAGTAACAGGCTTCAGTCTTCCGGGGATTTGTGAGGATTTTGTCCAGATAGTGGGAGAAAAAGTTTTATGTGCGAAATATGCTTTACCCGGTTCAGATGAGTTAGCTGAGAACGCAGTTACCAGTTTAGGAAATAGGAATGCAGTTTTTCTTCTAAATCACGGGACTCTCTGCGTGGGGAAAGATATGAAAGAGACGATGAAGGTTTGCTACGTGGTTGAAAAAACAGCTCATATTTATATTTTAAGTAAAAGCGTAGGTAAGTGTAGAATAATCCCTGAAGAAGATATTAAAATAATGCAAGATTTCGCCAAAAATTCTTATAAAAACAGTAAAACAAGTTGAGGTAATAATTTAAAAAGAAGAATAAGAATATTTTTTGATTTTTAGAGGATGAACAATATGGAAGCTAGCGAAAAAACTAAGGAACAACTTATCAATGAATTAGCGAAATTAGGTCAGCAGATTACTAAATTAAAGGAATCTGAAATTAAACGTAAGAAAGCAGAAGAAGACTTAAAGAAAAGCCAGCAGGAATTTGCAAGTCTTTTTAAAAATAGTCTTGAGGCTTTAGTATATGCAGATGAGAAGGGTAATATTTTAGATATAAACCCTAATTTTACTGCACTTTTTGGATATAATTTAAAGAAGATTAAAGGTAAAGATATAGATGACGGAATGATTACTCCTCCTGATAAGATGAAAGAAGCAAAGAAGTTAACTAGTAAGGCATTAAAGGAAGATTTTTATTTTGAGACTGTGAGAAAGAAGAAAAACGGAACCCTATTCCCCGTAGCTATCTCTGGATCTCGAGTGATAATCGGTGGTCGATTTAAAGGACTTATTGCGTCATATCGGGATATTACTGAACACCAGAAGATGATAGAAGATTTAAAAAATAGTGAAGAAAAATATCGTAATCTCTATGAGAATATGCCGGGGGTCTACTATCGTGCAGATAGAGAAGGAAATATTCTAATGGTAAATCCTCCCGGAGCCAAATTGCTGGGTTATAACTCTCCCGAAGAGATTATAGGGAAAAATCTGGTTAAGAATTTTTATTATATTCCTGAAGATAGAAAGATATTTTTAGAAGAACTTAAAAAGAGAAAAGGAATTGTCAAGGACTATGTTGCAACCCTAAAAAGAAGAGACGGCACCCCGGTTATTGTCTCTACTTCCAGCCATTACTGTTATGATGAAAAAGGGAATATTATTGGAGTGGAAGGTATCTTTGTAGATATCACTGAGCGTAAAAAAGCCGAAATGGCAATTATATATGAACAGAGTTTATTACATGCTCTTATGGATAATATCCCTGATTTTATCTATTTCAAAGATGAGAAAAACCGATTTGTTAGGGTAAATAAAGCTAGTGGTGAAGACAGAGGTATTACACCTGAGGATTTTGTTGGAAAAACTGACTTCGATATTTTCATCGAAGAGGCAGCTAAAAAATGTTTTGCTGATGATAATCGGGTAATGAAAACGGGCAAACCCCTCATTAATAGGATAGAAAAAATCACTTATTTGAATGGGATGGAACGTTGGTTTTCTGCTACCAAGGTACCTCAATATGATGAAAAAGGCAAAATAATAGGGACAATAGGTATAACCCGAGATATCACCGAACGCAAAAAAGACGAAGAGGCTCTCTATAAAAGTCAGCAGGAATTTGCCAGCCTCTTTAATAGCTCTCCAGAAGCCTTAGTTTATGAAGATGCGAAATCTAATATTGTAAACATAAATCCCCGCTTTACCGAACTTTTTAGTTATACCTTAGAAGAATTACAGGGTAAAAATATAGATGAGGGGATGATCCATCCTGCAGATAAAAAAGAAGAAGGATTGAGGCTCGCTCAAAATGTTAAAGGTTTCTCTAACTATGAAACCATTAGAAAGAGAAAAGATGGTACATTAATCCAGGTATCTATATCTTCCTCTCCGGTGATAGTTAATAACCAGCTAAGAGGATTTTTAACCTTATATAAAGATATCACCGAACGCAAAAAAACAGAAGATGCCCTCCATAAAAGCCAACAAGAATTTGCCAGTCTTTTTAGAAATAGTCCGGAGGCTTTGGTCTATGTAGATGAAAAGAGTAATATTTTAAATATTAATTCTCAATTTACTAAATTGTTCGGTTATACCTTAGAGGAAATTAAAGGTAGAAATATTAATGATGGGATGATTCACCCCCAAGATAAGATGGGAGAAGCTAAAGATCTATATCAAAAATCATTATCCAGCAGTTATTATAATTACGAATCTATGAGAAAAAAGAAAGATGGATTCCTCTTTCCAGTGATTATTTCCTGTTCTCCAGTAGTAATTGAGGGTAAACATAAAGGGAGGATAATATCCTACCGAGATATTACCAAAATTAAAAAGAATGAAAGACTCCAACAGGTCTTATATAATATCTCTAAAGCAGCTAATTTATCGATCTCGCTTGATCAGCTCTATCCCATAATTCATCAAGAATTGGGCACTATAATCGACACTACTAATTTCTATATCGCTTTAGTTGACGAAAAAGAGAATAAATTATACTTTCCTTATCATATAGACGAGTTGGAAGATGATTTTGAGCCCCAAAACTTAGAGGAAAAAAGCCTGACCTGTTATATTATTAAAAATAAACGTTCTATGCTCTTAAATTATGATAAAATCAAAAAATTAAAGAAAAATGGAGAATTATTAAATGCAGGGGTTATTACCAAGAATATCTTCTGGTTTGGAGTTCCTCTAAGGGTAGAAGATAAGGTAATAGGCGCTATGGCTATCCAAAGTTACTCCAATTCTAATCCCTATTCCGAGAAGGATACAACACTTTTAGAATTCGTCTCTTCCCAAGTAGCTACTGCTATAGAAAGAAAGAGAGTGGAAGAGGAACTAAAGAGATTAGCCCATTACGATACCCTTACCGGAGCCTATAATAGGGGGCATGGTTTAGAACTTCTTCAAAGAGAGTTAAAATTAGCTAAAAGAAACAAATCCTCTTTATTGTTAGCCTATAGTGATTTAGATAATCTAAAAGATATCAATGATGAATTTAGTCATGAAGAAGGGGATTGGGTTATGGTCCAAGTAGCAAAACTCTTTAAATCTATTTTAAGGGAGGTAGATATTATCACTCGGATGGGAGGGGATGAATTTTTAGTAATCTTCTTAGATAGTTCCTTAAACGAAATACCTATAATTAGAAAGAGATTAAGCAAGGAATTAAACCGATTAAATCAGATTTCCAAAAAACCTTATAAAATAGAATTTAGCATAGGATTTTCTAATTATGATCCGGCCAACCCTCAGCCGATGGATGAATTAATCCGCATTGCCGATCAGAAGATGTATGAAGAGAAGAAGAGTAAAAGTAAGGGAAGATTGTAAATTAGTTGTTAATGAATAGTGAAATCAGTATCGAGTATTGAGTATATAGTATCGAGTTAAGACAATATAAAAAACAAGATGAAAGAAATAAGTGCGAGCTGCAAATACAGTAATGAGTAATATGAAAAGAGTTAGCTGGTTAGGGAATGATTATATTGAAGAATTAATACTAAACTAATTAACTAAATAACCAACTAACAAGCTAAATAAATTAAGGGACAATCAATTTTAATCTTTTTGGCAGAAGAGTTATGGTAAATTCCTTCTGACCTTCAATCACTTCACCGCTTACCTGAGCCAGAATTGGCTCAGAAGATTGAATTACTACTTCTTTAGCTCTATAAAAGTTTATCCCCTTAATACTTTCATGCGTACCTTTAAATACTTTAGGGATGCTCATAAGATATTTGAATCTTCCCATTTCTTCAACTGTACATATTTCTAACAAACCATCATCTAATATAGCTTCCGGAGTAATCTTAAATCTGCCTCCGTAGAATTTTCCATTACTAATGGCAATAAATAGAATTTTAGAATGGATTTCTTGTCCATCAAATGTTATCTTTACATTATGATAGCTAAAAGGAGAAAGAAGTTTTTTTACGGTAGCGAAGACATAAACAAATGCACTAAGAATGTGCAAATTGGGGTGTTTACTTTTCATTTGATTGGCAAGCTGGGCTACTTCTGCATCAAATCCTACCCCACAGATGTTAGCAAAATATATTTTTCCATTAATTATTCCTACATCTATTCCTTTAATCTTTCCGCGAATTAAAATTTTGCATGCTTCCATTATATCAGAGGGAATGTTCGTGCTTTTAATAAAATCATTAGCCCACCCCAAAGGGATTATTCCTAAAGGTGGATCATTTTTTGATTTCATAATTCCATTTACTATTTCATTGACTGTTCCGTCCCCGCCCACTGATACAATGAGTTCTGCGCCGTTGTCAGCAGCCTTTTGAGCTAGTTCCACCGCTTCTCCTTGATGGGAAGTGGTGCACACTTTAAAATTTAGTCCGTTTTCCTTTAGATATTTTAAGACTGTATTTAAATGTTTATGGGGTTTCCCCCCGCCTGCGGTTAAATTAACTATAAGTTCTGCTTTCAATTTTATTTCTCCTTTATATGAATATTGTTTAATAAAATTTTATAAGTATCTGGTTTTCTGTTTAAAATTGCATTGGTATGGGGAACAATGTCTTTATTTCGAGAAAGCAAAAGATTAAGCGAAGATAGGCTGGCTTGTTCAGTTTTATCCAGACAAGAGGTTAATATTTGTCCTGAAGGAGAAGTGATTAAGCTATGTCCGCCACCCTGATGGGAAAGGGAGTTAGAACAGGCGACAAATATTTTATTTTCTGCTCCCCTGCTGCGGCAGATATTTATCTGTCTATCATTGCTAAATTTACTGGGCCAGATAATTAAATCTGCACCTTTAAGGGTTAGGGTACGGGATATTTCAGGGAAAATTCCTTCATAACCTATCATTACTCCCACATAACCATAAGAAGTTTTAAATACCGGAAGACCTAAATCTCCAGGGGAAAAAAGATTCTTTTCTTCTCTTTCTAAATGGGTTTTTCGGTATTTTCCCCGGAGTTTACCTGATTCGATAAGAAAAGTGGTTTTATAATAGGACTCGTCTGCTTTTTCGACTATGGTAATAGCGCAGAGCGCTTTCCTATCTTTAGTTATTTGTTTGATTTTATGAATGATCTCCTCTCCATTTTCGGGGAAGATAAAATCACATTCGGGAAAGATAATAATATCAGTCTCCTGTTCTAATAGATTATTTATAAATAATTCTATCTTTTGGAGATATTTTTTAAAATTATCTTCAAATTCTATTTGCACTACTGCGGTAAACGGATTTGGATTTTTAGGACCAGTCTTTTTTTTCATAATAGAATAGATAGGCAAAGTATCAGTGGGTTGAATCAATTCAGAATATAATTCCGGTCTTCTATCATTAATTATATTAATTTGGTTATCGATGGATTTATCTAAAGCTTCCTCAAGGGAAATTTCATAAAAGAGAATCTCTTCCTGGCAAGAAGAGGCAATTTTGGCTATCTGGCCATCAGGTGCAAAGACAGCGCTTTTCCCACAATATAATATACTCTTTGCCTCCATTCCCACTTTATTAGCAGCAATTATCCACACTCGGTTTTCCAGGGCTCGTGTAGGAATCATATATTCTACCTGAGGGTTGGTAAGGTTTTCTTTCTCAAATCCTGAGGTGACCCAGTTGGTAAGGTCAAGCAAAATATCCGCTTCCTGTAAACTCAAACAACGGACTATTTCAGGGAGTCGTCCATCAGCACAGATAAACATTCCTATTTTCCCGAATTCGGTCTCAATTACCGGATATTGTTCACCGGCGCAGAACCAGTGAGAATCAAAATGCCACAGGTAAGATTTTCGGAAGCGGCTTATCTCCTGACCTTCCGGATTGATAAGTAAAGCAGAATTGTAAAGAATATTTTCGATTAGGTCAGTTTCAACTATCCCTAAAGCTATGTAGCATTTATACAGTTTAGCCCTTTGTTTCACTTCGGCAATTAGTTCCAGAGTTGATTTCTGGAATTCTAAAGAATTTTTTACAATAAGCGGAGAAATATAATAAGCCGGATAAACACATTCCGGTAAAACCATTAATTGAGGGCCTGCATCTGCTGCCTTGTCAATCATTCTTAAGATATTTTCTTTATTTTCAAATCTATCACTATACTCTCGTGCACTTACTTGAAGACAGGCTACTTTTAATTTATTAACCATTGAATAAACCTCCTTCTTGGTTAGTGTAAACTTTAGTGGGGTAGTTAGATAGAAAGAAGAATGCCACTTTTTCTATCTTTTTTTTCGCTTTCTTAACTCGATACTATATTTACTTTCTACAAATAATTTAAAATTCCTGCTATAATAGAAAATAAATTTTTATTTTTTTAAAGAGGTAACATTTTGTACCGGGTATAAAATGTTACATTTTGAAAAGAGGGAGGATATGCTTAAAGGAAAATTAGTAAATTTGAGGGCTGTGGAGAAGAAAGACCTGGAAGAAATAATGAAATGGGTAAATGACCGGGAGGTTACTAAGTATTTATCTGCCTTTCTATATCCGGTTTCTCGGGCAGAAGAGGAAAAGTTTTTAGAAAGAGCAATGAGTCATAATGATACAGAGAAGAATCTGGTTATGGAAACCAAAGAAGGAGATTATATAGGTCAGATTAGTTTACATAAAATTGATTGGAAGAATAGAAATGCAGAATTGGGGATTGTAATCGGCAATAAAGAATACTGGGGCAAGGGTAATGGTACAGATGCCATAAAGACCCTGCTTAGCCACGCCTTTAATCAGATGAATTTATATAAAGTATATCTTCGAGTTTTCGATTATAATCAGAGGGGTGTACGCTGTTATGAGAAATGCGGATTTAAAGAAGAGGGAAGGTTAAGAAAAGGTCAATTTTATGGAGGAAAATATTATGATGTAATCTTAATGGGGATATTAAAAGATGAGTTTGAAGATTTTTAATAAAAGATATAGTATAATGAAGAGAAATATAATAAAGAGACAAGAATAAAAATATAAAGAATATTTTGGTGGAATTTAAATGGATCTTTTTGAAAATTATGAAAAAAATAAAATGGATAATAATGCCCCTCTTGCTGATAGAATCAGGCCGGAAAGATTAGAGGATTTTTTAGGACAGGAAAAGATTATTGGTCCGGGTAAGCCTTTGCGTCAGGCTATCGAAGAAGATGAACTTCAATCGATTATTCTCTGGGGTCCGCCTGGTTCTGGAAAAACAACTTTAGCTAGAATTATAGCCAAAATAACTAAGACCCATTTTGTCCCTTTCAGCGCGGCTATTTCGGGTGTGCCTGCCTTAAGGAAAATTATTAAAGAAGCTCAAGACCGACGGAAATATCACCATCAAAGGACTATTTTATTTGTGGATGAAATTCATAGGTTTAACAAAGCACAACAGGATGCTTTTTTACCCTACGTAGAAGATGGAACCATAATCTTAATTGGAGCCACCACCGAAAATCCTTCTTTTGAGGTTATTCCCCCTCTTTTATCGAGGTCAACTGTTTATATACTAGAACCGTTATCTCCGGAAGATTTGAACAATATTTTGGAAAAGGCTTTGCTGGATAAAGAAAAAGGTCTGGGAAAATATAAACTTAAATTAGAACCAAAAGTTTTGGATTTTATTGTTGAACTTGCTTATGGAGATGCCCGTATAGCTTTAAATATCTTAGAATTTGCAGTGATAACTACCAAGCCAGATACACAGGGTATAAGAAATATAAGTTTAAAAATTATCGAAGAGGTAGTCCAAAAGAGATGTCTGCGTTACGATAAGACCGGTGAAGAACATTACAATATTATCTCTGCCCTCCACAAGAGCATGCGCGATTCCGACCCCGATGCTGCTATTTACTGGGTAGCCCGTATGTTAGAAGCCGGAGAAAATCCCCTTTATGTTGCCCGGCGTCTGGTGAGATTTGCCTCAGAAGACATAGGAAATGCTGACCCTCAGGCCTTACAGGTAGCAGTGTCAGCTATGCAGGCAGTCCATTTTTTGGGAATGCCTGAAGGTAATTTAGCTTTGGCCCAGACCGCTACCTATTTAGCCTGTGCCCCCAAGAGTAATGCCCTCTACAAGGGTTATCAACTCACCCAGGAAGACATTAAAAGGTGGGGACCGCTGCCAGTTCCTCTGGTAATTCGTAATGCTCCCACCACTTTAATGAAGAATTTAGATTATGGTAAAGGTTATAAATATGCTCACAATTTTGAAGGAGGCTATATTGTTCAGGAACATCTTCCTAAGGAGTTAAAAGGAAGAAAATATTATTTTCCTACCGATAGAGGATTTGAAAAAGAAATTAAGCAAAGGCTGGAAAAATTAAAGGCCAAATACAAAGATAGTATATAGTATCGAGTATCGAGTATATAGTGAAGAAAAGAAATAGCGGATAGCCCCGAGAAAGAAGTATATCGTATTTACTATATAGTGATTACGACCCAAAAAGTGAACAAAATAGTAATGTAGCGGCACGATGCATCGTACCCACAGGAGAAATTTTATGAAAGAAAATACGAAAAATGAAAAAGAAGAAATAGTTCTTAAAGAATTAAAGAAAACAAGAAGAGAAGCGATAAATTCTTCTGGTGAAAAATATGATAGTGTTTCATTAAATCAGGTTAAAGAGATGGCTAATAAATTTCAATTATCGAGCAGAGAGATAGAGATATTAGCTCTGAAAAGTAATATAATCCCCGAACGTTATCACCGTAATTTGGGAGTAATCAGTCCTCTCGAACAGGTAAAATTGCTTCAGTCAAAAGTTGCTATAATCGGGGCTGGCGGATTGGGTGGAACAGTATTAGAACTTTTAGTCAGGATGGGAATTGGAGAATTAATAATTGCCGACAAAGATATAATAGGAGACAGCAATTTGAATCGACAAATACTTTCCAATGAAACCAATTTAGGGCAGAGCAAGACTGAGGTCGCAGTAAAGAGGGTAAAAGAAATAAATTCCTCTATAGAGATTGTTGGATATTCTATTTTCATTGATTCAAATAATGTGAAAAAAATTATTGAGGGAGCAGAGGTCGTAGTAGATGCTCTGGATAATCTTCCTTCTCGCTTTATACTTCAAAAAGCCTGTCAAGAACTAAACATCCCTCTGGTTTATGGAGCTATAGCCGGATTTAATGGCCAGCTCACCACTATCTTTCCGGAGGATAAAGGATTAGAATTAATCTATGGCTCTAATAAAGATTTACCTGAACATGGAAGTGAGGTAGAATTAGGTGCTCCTACGGTAACTCCTGCCTTAATTGCCTCTTTGGAAGCCCAAGAAGTGATTAAAATATTATTAAAAAGAGGTAAACTCTTTCGGAATAAACTGCTATATTTAGATATTGAAGAAGGAACTATGGAAATATTAAATTTATAAAAAAATTTAAAGAAGGGCATAATAATACAATATGGGAATAAAGAAAATTAGAATAGGAATAATCTTTGGAGGAAGGTCGGGAGAGCATGAGGTTTCTTTTTGTTCTGCCTCCTCAATCATTAAAGCAATAGATAAAGATAAATATACCGTAGTCCCTATCGGTATAACCAAAGAAGGTAGATGGATTTCTCCCCAGGATTCTAAATTGGCTCTTCAATCTGGCAAAATCGAAGGGAAGAATTCGGTGATTTTGTTGAATGAGCCTTCCGGTAAGTCCCTGGTTTGCACAGACAATAATCAAAGATTAGATAAAAGCTTGGCTTTAGAAAAATTAGACGTAATCTTCCCGGTATTACATGGTCCTTACGGAGAAGATGGTACAGTACAGGGCCTCTTGGAGTTAGCTAATATTCCTTATGTGGGAGCGGGAGTGGCAGCCTCCGCAATTTCTATGGACAAAGATTTAATGAAGACAATATTTCAACAGAGGGGTTTGCCCATATTAAAGTGGATGACTATTAAGAGAAAAGAGTGGCAAAAAGACAAAGAGAAAATTTTGTCTTTAATTAAGAATGGCTTCGAATATCCTCTTTTTGTAAAGCCCACTAATTTAGGTTCGAGTGTAGGGATAACTAAAGTTCACGAGAAAGAAGAATTGGAGGGGGCAATAGATTTAGCCTCTTCTTACGATAGAAAGATTTTGATCGAAGAAGGATTAGAAGGAGTAAGAGAGATAGAATGCGGTGTTTTAGGTAATGATGAACCCCGAGCTTCAGTAGCGGGTGAAGTCAGACCGGCAGGAGAATTTTATGACTATGATTCAAAATATTTGGATAAGGAAACTCAATTAATTGTTCCGGCAGATTTACCTGATGGAGTATCTCAAGAAGTTCAGGAGATTGCCCTTCGTGCCTTTAAAGCCGTTGATGGTGCCGGGATGGCGAGAGTAGATTTTTTTGTCAGCAAAAAAGAAAATAGAATATATTTAAGTGAAATTAATACCATCCCCGGTTTTACTTCTGTCAGTATGTACCCCCGTCTGTGGGAGGCGAGTGGTATCCCCTATTCTGAACTGATTGACCGATTAATCCAGCTGGCTTTAGAAAGGCACCAGGATAAAAAGCAGAATAAAATATCTTACGACGAATCAAAGCTTTTAGACAAATGATATTAAAAATCTTATTGGAAATTTAGGAAGGGAGAATATTTATGATTAAAGATTTAGTTAAAAAGAACAGAAGTTACCGAAGGTTTTATGAGGATTTTGCAATTGAGCGGAACACTTTAGAAGAACTGGTAGATTTAGCCAGATTGTCAGCTTCTGCTGCCAACAGACAACCCTTAAAATATATCTTATCTTGCGAAAAGAATAAAAATGATTTAATTTTTCCTACTTTAGCCTGGGCAGGTTATTTAAAAGGTTGGCCGGGTCCTGCTGAAGGTGAAAGGCCTTCTGCTTATATAATTATGTTGGTCGATACAGAAATCACTAAAAACTACTGGTGTGACCCTGGTATTGCTGCCCAAAGTATTCTTCTGGGAGCAACCGAGAAGGGATTAGGAGGCTGTATATTCGCCTCTGTAAAAAGAGATGAGCTGAGGCCTGCCTTAAAAATTAATGAAAGATATGAGATTCTGTATGTATTGGCTATTGGTAAACCTAAAGAGAAGGTAGTACTTGAAACAGTTAGAACCGATGGAGATATCAAGTATTGGCGGGATAGTCAGGGAGTTCATCATGTACCCAAGAGAACCATTAAAGAGATTATTCTAAATTGACCCTTCATACTTTTTATACGCGATATGTATTTAAATAATTTTGACAAAATAAAAATACTGTGCTACTATTTTGTCAAAAGTAATATTAATAGGAGATATTGATGTCTGAGATAATTCGCTTTGGAGTATCCTTAGAAAAAGAACTATTAGAAAAATTTGATAGACTTATCAAAGAGAAGAAGTATTCTAATCGTTCGGAAGCGATTAGAGATTTGATTAGAGAAAATTTGGTCAAGAGAGAATGGGCAGAAGGAAAAGAAGTTGCTGGGGCGATTACTTTAGTCTTTGACCATCACAGAAGAGAACTGATAAATACTCTAACCGATATCCAGCATGATTTTCATCAGCTGATTATCTCCAGCCAGCACATCCACTTAGATTACAATAATTGTTTGGAGATAATAGTGGTAAGAGGGAAGCCGACAGAGGTGAGAGAGCTGGCGGACAAATTAAGAGCAACGAAAGGGGTGAAATACGGAGCTTTATCTATAGCTACTACCGGAAAGGAGTTGGTGTAAAAAAAATTAGTTTTGTTTTTTAGCTAACAGTTTTCAGATATCAAATATTTTATAGAGGCTCATGCCTTATATTTTTTTACATTATGGGTAACACGAAAATGAAATTAGTATGTAGTATATCGTATATCGTATATCGGGAAGAAAGAAGAAGTTAGGAAACAGTATCCGGGAGCAGAATAAAATCATATCACCTATTGCGTTGGGTTCCTTTAATACTAATAACTAATTTAATTGGTCAATTGGTCAATCGGTGAATTGGTGAATCAAAAAATATACAGGAGGAAAATATGCGAAATTTAAAATTAAAAGTTGTTTTAGTGTTTTGTTTGGTAGTAATATTTCTATTTGGAAGTTTAATTTCAGCCAGTGCTCATTTCGGGATGGTAATCCCCTCTGATGATATGATCACCCAGGATGACAATAAAAATATTACTTTAAAAGTACAATTTATTCATCCCATGGAAGGGGATTATATGGATATGGATAAACCAGCGCAATTTGGAGTTTTGGTTCAGGGCAAGAAAATTGATTTGTTAAATACTCTTCAGGAGAAAAAGATTAATGATTGTACTACCTGGGAGGCTAATTATCAAATAAAACGTCCGGGTGACCAGATATTTTATGTCGAGCCTCAACCCTATTGGGAACCAGCGGAAGATTGTTTCATTATTCACTATACTAAAGTAATCGTAAATTCCCTTGGCATGGAAGTAGGTTGGGATGCAGAGGTGGGATTAAAAACTGAGATCATTCCCTTGACTCGGCCATATGGTCTTTGGACTGGAAATGTTTTTCAGGGGATTGTGAAAGTTAAGGGAGAAGCGGTACCTTATGCGGAAGTAGAAGTAGAATATTACAATCAAGATGGTAAGGTTAAATGCCCTGCTGACCCTATGATTACCCAGGTAATAAAAGCCGATCAGAACGGTGTATTCACTTATGCCATGCCCAGGGCAGGTTGGTGGGGGTTTGCTGCCCTTAATGAGGATAAAGAGAAGATAAAACATAATGGAGAAGAGAAATCAGTAGAAATAGGAGCAGTGCTCTGGGTTAAAACTTATGATATGGAATAAATAGTAGAAAGGAAATGCTTTATGCATATTTCAGAAGGAATACTATCTGCACCGGTATTGGTTACAGGCGCAGCTTTGACTGCTACAGCAGTAGGATATAGTTTAAAGAAGATGGAACACAAAGAAGTACCTAAAGTAGCCATTCTATCTTCTGTTTTTTTCGTGGCTTCTCTCATTCACGTTCCTGTCGGTCCTTCAAGTGTACATCTGATTTTAAACGGAATTATAGGGATATTGTTAGGTTGGACTGCCTTTCCGGCAATATTGGTTGCTCTTGCCTTGCAAGGTGTGCTCTTTCAATTTGGAGGTATTACCACCTTGGGAGTAAATACTTTTAATATGGCTTTACCGGCTATTATCTGTTTCTATCTTTTTAATCGGGGGGTCAGAGGGGAAAATAATTTTATTGCCCTGATAATGGCCTTTATCTGTGGATTTTTGGCGGTATTATTAAGTGGGATCATGGTAGCAGCTGCCTTAGTTTTTACCGGAGAACAATTTATACAGGTAGCCAAATTGGTAATCATTGCCCATCTTCCGGTAATGATTTTGGAAGGGGTATTCACTGTGTTTTGTATAGGATTTTTAAGGAAAGTTCGACCGGAAATATTAAATGTTTGATTACACAGATTAATTCAGTATATTTATAATATATCGGAGAGATATGATGAAAAATAAACCGTATTTAATTTTGATATTTATATTTTTAATCATTATGATGATAGATATCTCAGTCTTTGCCCACAAAGTCAATATCTTTGCTTATGTAGAAGGGGGGAAAATCTACACTGAAAGTTATTTTAATGATGGTAAAAATTGTATAGATTCAAGGATTGAAGTATTTGATAACCAGGGGAATAAACTCTTAGAAGGATTAACTGACGAAGAAGGAATGTTTTTTTTTGAGGTTCCTTCAGAAGGTCTGATAATTGGAGATTTAAAACTGATCCTTACTGCCAGTATGGGACATCGAGCAGAATATATTATCCCGGCTAATGAACTGGGTGGGGGTGTTGCGGGGTTAACTCAAGAAAAGTCTGAAGAGCCTATACCTACCGTTTCTCCTGAAATTTCTTCCTTCGATTTAAAAGAAATTCAATCATTAATAGAAGATACTCTGGATGAAAAGTTGAAGCCGATTATGAGAGAGATTAAGAAATCTCAAGAAGATAGGATTTCACCTACCGAGATAATCGGAGGTATTGGTTATATCATTGGCATCTTTGGAATGATTGCTTATTTTTTAAGCCGTAAAAAATAATTTTTAAATTTATTTTTAGGTGATTAATTTGATTAAAGAAAAATTTTCAGAAGGAGATTCTATCCTTCATAGGCTCGACCCGCGAGTAAAGATTATCGTGGCTTTACTGTTTTCAATCATGGTTGCTGTTACTGATAAATACACCTCATTATCAGGTGCTTTATTATTTGCTTTAGGGTTAGTGGCTGTTGCTCGCTTAAGGGCTAAAGAAATCATTTCCCGTCTTTTAGTGGTGAACAGTTTTATCTTTTTATTATGGCTGATGCTTCCCTTTACCTTCTCCGGTAAAAATATTTATACTTTAGGCTCATTAAATATTTCTCAGGAAGGCATCAAATATGCCCTTTTAATTACTATAAAATCTAACTCTATTGTTTTGGCTGGGATTGCTCTTCTTTCTACTTCCTCAATATTTAATCTGGTTCATGCCTTGCGTCATCTACATTTTCCTGATAAACTGACTCAGTTATTTTTCTTTACTTATCGCTATACTCAAACTATTCACTCTGAATATATAAAATTAAATAATGCTATAAAAATAAGAGGTTTTAAAGCCCAGACTAATTTTCATACTTACAGAACTTATGCCTATTTAGTGGGGATGATGTTAGTTCGGAGTTATGACCGCTCCAAAAGAGTCTATAATGCTATGCTTTGCCGAGGGTTCAAGGGAAAATTTTGGACTTTAAATCATTTTGTATTTAAAAAATCTGATTTTATAGCGGGGATTGTGATGCTAAGCTGCATTATGGGATTGGTGTTGTTACCATGAAAGAAAAAGAGAATGAATCTGTAATCAAAATGGCTGATCTTTCCTTTGCCTACCCCTCTCGGGATTATGTATTCAAGGAGTTCAATTTTAATTTTTTCCAAGGAGAAAGGATAGGTCTGGTTGGGCCCAATGGAAGTGGAAAGACTACTCTTTTCCATCTTATTATGGGACTTTTATATCCAGCAGAAGGGAAGATCGAGATTTTTGGAAAAGAACGAAAAGTAGAGAACAATTTTGTAGAAGTTAGAGAAAGAATTGGCCTGGTATTTCAGGATCCCGATGATCAATTATTCAGCCCTACTGTGGCCGAAGATATCGCTTTCGGGCCTCTAAATTTGAGAAAAAATCATCAGGAAACTAAAAAGATACTAAAAGAAACTCTGGAAATTTTGGGCCTATCCGGTTTTGAGAATAGAATTACTTATAATCTTTCTTATGGAGAAAAAAGATTAGTCTCTCTGGCTACGGTATGGGCTATGCAGCCAGAGATTTTACTGCTTGATGAACCCACCATCTGGCTTGACCAAGAGACTATTGAAAAGATAGTCCAAATTTTAAATAGCCATCCTCATTTATCTTATGTCATTATCTCTCACGATAAACAATTCTTGGAAGAGACCACTAATTGTATTTATCTGATGGAAAACGGAAAGATAAACAAGACATAGTTTTTATAAATTATTTTCTTTTATTTTTTACCTTTCTCATTTCTTTTATATTATTTTTGTTTTTTTTTGGAATCTTTTCTTTCTATTAACGCAATACTCAATACTCGATACTCAATACGAATGAATAATTCTTATTTTTATTTTTAAAATACATTTGTTATAATGAAGTTACACTGTTTCTTTGCGAGATACAATTCACAAGATACGAGATACAAAATGGGGGGGGAGAAGAAATGAAAATTGGAATTGTGGGGATGCCTTTAACAGGGAAGACCACTCTATTTAATCTTTTAACCGGCCAACACAAAGAGACCTCGGTTTATTCTTCAAAGGGTACTAAAAATATAGGGGTAGCCACTGTTTATGATCAGCGAGTTGATTTTTTAACTTCCATTTATCATCCCAAGAAGACCACTTATGCTGCTATTGAATTTGTGGACATCGGTGGAATTTCTCCGGAGTTGCCAACAAAAGAGAAAGTAGAGATATTTAGTCTTATCCAGGATGCTGAGGCTTTGCTGTTTGTAATCAGATTATTTGAAGACCCTGCGGTTGCTGGCGAGAAAGACCCAATTGTTCAGATAGAAAATTTAAAATATGAACTTTTGCTTAGGGATTTAGAAGTAGTAGAAAATCGACTAGAACGTTTGAAAAAGTCAAAGAAGAAATTGACTCTCGAGGAATTAGTAGAAATGGAGATTTTAAATAAATGTAACCAGGGGCTGAGTGATGATCAGTTTCTTTCTAATCTTGAATTTTCCGAGGATGAAATAAAAAAAATAAGCAGCTTCAGTTTTTATACCCTAAAACCGATTATTATCACTCTAAATCTTAGTGAAGAACAATTCAAGATAAAATCATATTCACAAAAAGAGAAATTAGATAAAGTTATCCAGGATGGGAATATGGCCAGTTTAAATATCTGTGGAAAGATGGAAATGGAAATAAGTGAGCTGGAACCAGATGAGAGACAAATATTTTTGGAAGATTTAGGATTAAAAGAATCAGGAATTGAAAGATTATCACGAGTGTGTTATAAACACCTGGGATTAATATCTTTTTTCACTGTGGGCGAAGATGAAGTTAAAGCCTGGACTATTAGGAAAGGTACCATAGCCAAAAAAGCTGCGGGAAAAGTACATTCCGATATAGAAAGAGGTTTTATCCGGGCTGAAATTGTTAGATATCAGGATTTGGTTACTCTTGGTTCCATGCATGCAGTAAAAGAAAAAGGGTTGTTAAAGATCGAGGGGAAAGATGCTGTCATCGAAGACGGAGATATTATCAATTTCCGATTTAATGTTTAAAACAAGTTGAAAAAGTAATAAAGAGATTGAAAGGATGAAACAGAAAATTATGGCAACATTTGAAGATTTTCAAAAAATAGATATCCGGGTTGGAAAGATAATTGAAGTAAAAGATTTAGAAGAGGCAAGAAATCCTTCCTATAAGGTAAAGATTGATTTTGGAGAGTTAGGTATAAAGGTCTCTTCTGCCCAGATTACTAAATTATATTCTAAAGAAGATTTGCTTAACCGACAGATTGTGGCGGTAGTTAATTTTCCTCCCAAAAGGATAGCCGGGCTTAAATCAGAAGTTTTAATTTTAGGAGTAATGAAAGAGGATGGAGAAGTTATTCTGCTTCAGCCTGATCGAGAAGCTCCTTTAGGCTATAAAATAGGGTAGAATAAGTTGAAAAACTTTAAAGCTGAAGGTATTTTAAATGGAGAACATCATCGATAATGAAAAAGTGAATCGGGTAGCAGAGTTAATTAAAAAATCTAAATATACAGTTGTATTAACCGGAGCGGGAGTAAGTACCGGGTCGGGAATAGCAGATTTTCGGACCCCCGGTAAAGGCATCTGGGAGAAGGTAGACCCTTTTAAAGTTACCTCTATAGCAGCATTTAAGGAAAACCCACAGCGTTTTTATCATTTTTATCGACCTCGTATCGAGATGTTATCTCGAGTTTATCCCAATCCTGCACACAAGGCTATTGCCCGGTTGGAAGAGATGGGTTATGTTAAATGCCTCATCACCCAAAATATAGATAACCTTCACCAAAGGGGGGGTTCAAAGAAGGTTATTGAAGTCCATGGGACCTTAAGGAAAGCTATTTGTCGAAGATGTGGGAAAATAATCTCTTCAGAATTATTGATACAAAAGATTGACGAAAGTAAGGAAAAAGTACCCTATTGTGAATGTGGCGGAGTGTTTAAACCAAATGTAGTCCTGTTTGGCGAGATGCTTCCTAATTTAGAACCTGCTATCTTTGAATCTATGCGAGCAGATTTAATGCTGACTGTCGGTTCATCACTCCAGGTTAGCCCGGTGAATATGTTACCCCAATATTGTCTGGATAGAGGAAGTAAATTAATCATTGTTAATTTTATGTCTACCCACCTGGACTATTTAGCTGAGGTAGTGGTCAAGGAAGATGTCTGTGATTTTTTACCGGCAGTTGTAGAAGTCTTGAGAAGAAAGTAGTTAAAATTAAATATAGAACTATCCCTTTTTTATAAATATTTTAATAAAAAATTTGACAAAATTTTGGAAAGAGGTACAATATAATAGAAAAAGTTAATATAAATGGCTGGTCTTCTTACTTAAAAGAGATGCTAAAAACAATCCATTAATCCTCTGAAAACAGAGATTGTTTATGAGGGATCTCTTGTGTTTAAATAATGTTATCGTTAAAGAGGTCGGAATCACTATTTTGCTTCTACCTCCTATAAGAAACGTTATTGGACTAAAGAGAAATAATAACGAAAAGGAGGTAGGAAATATGGAAGGTAGTAAATTATATGTCGGAAATCTTAAGTATTCTGTAAATAATGATAAATTGAAAGAACTTTTCTCGGCTTATGGTGAAGTTAAGAGTGTCAACATCATCGAAGGAAAAGGCTTTGGATTTATAGAAATGTCTTCTCCGGAAGAAGCTAAAAAAGCCAAAGATGCTTTAAATAATACCGATTTTGAAGATCGTCCTTTAAAGATTGACGAAGCCCGTCCACCAAGACCAAGAAGCGAATACCGCAGATACTAATTTAGTATTTTACACTTAATATATGTAAAAAAATGGGGCCAGCCATTTTAAATGGGTTAAAAAATAGAATAATACAATAGGGGAGCTTATTAAGGCTGAGAGTGTTTTTAGTAAACAGACCCTTAAAACCTGATCTGGGTAATGCCAGCGTAGGGAATATCTTTAGTGATAACCGTAGATATTTGATTATAAGATCAAGGTTTACGGTTTTTTTATTTTTATAAAAAAAATAAAATAGGGAGGTTATTGATTTGGGTGGAATAAAACCTATTAAACAAGAAGAGAGAAATCTTTCCGGAATAGATTTTTTCTTATTATGGAGTGGTGCAGCAATTTCTCTAGCGGAGATTTTAGCTGGAGGAATACTTGTCCCTATTGGTTTGATGGCTGGAATTTTAGCAATTTTATTGGGGCATATAATTGGGAATACTCCCTTTGCTTTAGGAGGAATAATCGGCAGTGAACAGGGTATTCCTTCTATGGTTTCTGTACGGCCCTCATTTGGTAACCGGGGTTCTTATTTGCCGGCTTTTTTAAATGTAGTGCAGCTAATCGGTTGGACCGCGATAATGCTTATTATTTGTGCGAAATCTGCTGAAGTAATAAGTCAGAAGACTTTTGGTTATTCTAATTTTAAATTATGGATAATTCTTGCAGGAATTATCACTACTCTTTGGGCTTTCTTTGGTCATAAGACCTGGAAATGGCTGCACAAAATATCCGTATCTGCCTTGCTTTTACTATGTGTAGTAATGACTTATGTGGTTTTTAAGGAACATGGTTTTACAGAATTAGCTCGGATTCCCGCAACTTCCGATTTATCTTTTGCCATTGGGTTAGATATTGTAATTGCTATGCCTATTTCCTGGTTACCTCTGATAGCTGATTATTCCAGATTTTCACAAAATACTCCATCGGCCTTTTGGAATACCTGGTGGGGGTATTTTTTAGTTAGTTCCTGGATGTATTTTGTGGGTTTATCTGCTGCTCTGGCTACGGGTAATGCCGATCCTATTCCCATGCTTCTTAATTTGGGATTAGGAGTTGCTGCTCTATTAATAGTATTATTTTCTACTTTTACCACTACTTTTTTGGATATTTATTCCACTGCTGTTTCTGCCCTGAACATCTTCCCTCAGTTAAGAGAGAGAAAAGGAGTTATTATAGGAGGAGCTTTGGGCACTTTAGTGGCTCTGATATTTCCTATTGAACAGTATGAAAACTTCTTGCTCTTTATTGGAGCAATGTTCTGCCCTATTTTTGGTATTGTTTTAGCTGATTATTTTATTTTTCGAAAGAAAAGATATTCTCTTTCTGATATTTATAAAAAAGGGGAATACTGGTATTATGAGGGAGTAAATGTGAAGGCAGTAATATCCTGGATAATAGGGGTGATAATGTATCAGCAGAGTATTAAGTATGGTCTATGGATAGGTTCCTCTATACCGAGTATGATTGTAGCAGGAGTTTTATATTTAACAATTATGCAAAGGCCTAAAAGGGGGAAGTAAACAATGAGTATAATGACAGATATTAATAAGGTAAATATAGGCAAAAGAATATATGGAATAATAGAAAGAATTCATCAAGAAAGACCTTTAATCCATAATATTACTAATATGGTGGCTATGAATGATTCTGCCAATATTATTTTAGCTGTCGGTGGTCTTCCGGTAATGGCCCATGCCCAAGAAGAAGTTGGGGAGATGGTGAAAGCAGCGGGTGCTTTGGTATTAAATATTGGCACTTTAACCCCGGAACAGATTGAATCAATGATAATTGCAGGTAAGGTGGCAAACAGTTTAAAAATACCAGTAATTCTTGACCCAGTAGGAGCAGGTGCTACTAATCTTCGAACCGAGAGTGCTCTGAGGCTTCAAGAAAAAATCAAGATTAATATAGTTAGAGGTAATTTTGCTGAAATTTCTATCTTGGCCGGATTAAAGGGAAATATAAAAGGGGTGGAATCAATTGGCACTGAGAAGAATTCAGTAGAGATAGCTTGTTCTTTAGCTCGAAAATATAATCAGGTGGCAATAATTACCGGTAAACAGGATGTAGTTACTGATGGTAAAACTGTAATAGAGATAGATAATGGGTCTCCTATGCTGGGGACTATAACTGCTACCGGCTGTATGGTAACCTCGTTGATTGCGACCTTTGCTGCAGTAGATGAGGATTATCTTTTGGCTTCAACCGGGGCTTTGGTCTGTTTCGGTTTAGCCGGAGAAAGAGCGGCGGTAAAGGCACAAGGTCCAGGTAGTTTTAAAGTGAATTTATTTGATGAAATATATAATTTAAGTGAAAAGATTATTTGTGAGGGTTTGAAGGTGAATATTTATGAATTATGACCTCTATGTAATTACTGACCAAAGGATCTCTCACGGCAAGTCTCATTTTGAAGTGGCTGAAGCAGTTTTAGAGGGAGGGATTACAGTACTTCAGTTTCGAGATAAGGAGATGGTGGAAGCGGAAGCAATTGAGGTTTGCGGGAAGATTTATAAATTGACCAAGAAAAAAGGTGTACCTTTTATAGTAAATGACCGAATTGAAGTGGCTAAAGTGGTCGGTGCCGATGGTGTCCACCTGGGGCAAGAGGATTTACCTCTGGGCTTTGCCCGAAAAGTATTGGGTAAGGATAAAATAATTGGGGTTTCTGTAAAGACCGTTAAGCAAGCCCTAAAAGCAGTAGAAGAAGGGGCAGATTATTTAGGGGTAGGTCCAATATATCCGACTGCTACTAAGTCTGATGTAGGAAGAGCCTTAGGAATAGCCAGATTAAAAGAGATTAAAAAGGTAGTGAATATACCTATTGTAGCTATTGGAGGCATTAATGAAGACAATTTAGAAGAGGTGTTAAAAGTTGGAATAGATGGGGTGGCGGTTATTTCGGCAGTAGTTAGTGCTCCAGATATTACCGAAGCAACACGTCGATTAAAACACAAAATAGCTTGTATTAAAGAGAGTTTAAGTTATAGGTACTAAAGAAAAAGGTGGTAACACGATGAAAATTTCCGAGATTGGTGAATTTGGATTGATTAATCGGATAAGTAAAGATACCATTGTTAATCCTGAAAATATCTTATTGGGAATAGGTGATGATTGTGCTGCTTATTATGTTTCTCCGGATAAATTAATTCTGGCTACCTGTGATATGCTCATAGAAAATGTTCATTTTATTTTATCTAGCTGTTCCCCAAAGCAATTAGGTAAAAAGGCCATGGCAGTTAATATAAGTGATATTGCGGCGATGGGAGGAATTCCTCGCCAGGCTTTACTGTCTGCAGGGTTTACTACCTCTACCTCGGTTGAATTTGTTGATCAGTTGGTTGAGGGGATGAAAGAGGAAGCCCGCCAGTTTGAGGTAAATATAATTGGAGGGGATACAGTCCGTTCACCTTTAGGATTGGTGATAAATATTACTCTAATTGGAGAAGTGGAGCCTGATTTAATAGTTAAAAGAAGTACAGCAAAACCAGGTGATTTGATCATGGTTACGGGAGAACTGGGAGGTTCTGCGGCTGGATTAGCCTTATTATTAGAGGAAGAAAAAATTTCTCTAGTTCCTCCCCGGATTGTCCAGGAGGTTAAGAAAGCCCATCTTTCCCCTGTTCCAGGAATAAAGGAAGGAAGAATCATTGCCCAAAATAAAATGGCCACTTCGATGATTGATATTAGTGATGGTTTGGCTAGTGATTTGACCCGGATATGTGAGGCGAGTGGAGTGGGAGCAAAAGTATATTCCTCTCAAATTCCTCTTCTGTCGGAAGCAGAATTGGTGGCAAAATTACTAAAGAAAAATCCTCTTGATTTTGCCCTTTACGGAGGAGAAGATTATAAATTATTATTCACCGCTTTACCTCAGAAAGCAGATGATATTATTAAATTATTAAAAGAAGAATTAGGAATTAAAGTAATGGTTATCGGTGAAATTAGAGATAAAAAACAAGGTATTAAAATAGAAGATTTAAAAGGAAAAATAGTTGATCTTCAAGCTAAAGGCTATAATCATTTTATGAATCAGGGGACGGTTCTCTGATCCACTAATTTATTTAAAAACCAGAAAAATCTGGAACAGAGAACCGTCCCCTGATTCAGATGAGAGGTGATTATATAATGAAGATAGCACTGACAATTGCGGGATCAGATTCAGGTGGAGGGGCAGGTATTCAGGCAGATTTAAAAACCTTTTCTGCTTTGGGAATTTATGGGATGAGTGTTTTAACTTCTATTACTGCTCAAAATACTCTGGGAGTACAGGGTGTCCATGACCTTCCTCCTGATTTTGTGGGTTTGCAGATTGATTCGGTAATGCAGGATATTGGAGCTGATGCAGTAAAAACCGGCATGTTATCTAATGCTCAAATTATTAAAATAGTAAGCCAGAAGATAAAGAAATACCAGGTGAAAAATTTAGTGATTGACCCGGTGATGGTTGCCAAAGGAGGAGACCGCTTGTTAAGAGAAGATGCAGTAAAAGAATTAAAAGGAGATTTAATTCCCCTGGCAATGGTAGTTACCCCTAATCTTAGTGAGGCAGAGGTATTATCAGGAGTAAGGATTAAAAATATAGAAGATATGAAAGAAGCAGCTAAAAAGATATACAAGTTGGGGCCAAAGAATGTTTTAATCAAAGGAGGGCATATATTATCTGAGCAGGCAGTAGACCTTCTTTATGACGGTAAAACTTTTAAAGAATTTAAAGCGGAAAGATTTAAGACTAAAAATACTCACGGAACAGGTTGTACTTTTTCTGCGGCAATTACTGCTGAATTAGCTAAAAGGAAAAGCGTGGAAGAGGCAATAGATACTGCTAAAAGGTACATTACTTTAGCTATTAAGAATTCTCTTTCTATTGGTCACGGTCATGGTCCTCTCAACCATTTAGTCTATTTGTAGATAGCTTTAATGATAATATAAAGAGTAAAAAATATTTGTAGATAGATAGAAATAAGTATAAAATAAATTGTAAGTATTGCTAATATAAGAGGAGGAGGAATTTTTAAATTGTTTAATAAAATCGCTAATATAGTAAGAGGATTGGCTGTAGATATGATAGAGACGGCTAATTCCGGTCACCCGGGATTACCCTTGGGTTGTGCAGAAATTGGAGCAGTACTCTTTGGAGATGTATTAAAATACGATTCTGCTGTCCCGGATTGGCCGGATCGAGATCGTTTTGTGCTCTCCGCCGGACATGGTTCAGCCTGGTTATATTCTCTGTTATATCTTTCGGGGTATGACCTTTCTTTAGATGATTTAAAAAAATTCAGACAGCTTAATTCCAAAACTCCCGGTCATCCTGAATATGGAGAAACTCCCGGGGTGGAAGTTACTACCGGACCATTAGGGCAGGGTTTTACCAATGCGGTGGGAATGGCTCTGGCAGAAAAGATGTTGGCAGCCAGGTTTAATACCGAGGATTATAAAATTGTTGATCATCATACTTATACTCTTTTAGGTGACGGCTGTATGATGGAGGGCATTACTTCTGAAGCTGCATCACTGGCCGGGCACCTGGGTCTGGGAAAATTAATTGCTATCTATGATGATAATGGCATCTGCCTTGCCGGGGAGACCAGCGCAACTTTTACCGAGTCGGTAGCCGACAGGTTTAGGGCTTATCATTGGAAAGTAATTGACCAGATTAACGGTCATAGCATTGAAGAATTTAAAGTAGCTATTATTAAAGCCAAAGAAACTGAAGACAAACCCACTTTGATTGTAGCTAAAACCCATATTGGTTATGGTGCCCCTACCAAGCAGAATTCCAGCACCTGTCATGGTGCACCCTTAGGGGAAGAAGAAGTAAAAGGTTTAAAGAAAAATTTAGGATTACCTCCGGAGGAGAAATTTTACGTTTCATCTGAGGTCAAAGAATATTTTGAAAACAGAAAAAAACAACTTACCAAAAAAAGAGAAGAGTGGGAAAATAAATTTACTCAATGGGCTCAAAAATATCCCGAACTCAAAGAGCAATGGGATAAAGCCTTAAATTTGACTATTCCTCCGGATTTGGAACTGGATAGCCTAGAAATAAAATCTCCGATAGCTACCCGAGTAGCGTCATCGATAATCTTAAATAAACTTGCCGATAAAATTCCTTATCTTATCGGAGGTTCAGCTGATTTATCTCCTTCTACCAAAGCATATCTTTATAACTATGAAGAAGTTCAAAAAAACAATTTTACAGGTAGAAACCTTAGATTTGGAGTTAGGGAACATGCTATGGGAGCGATGGTTAACGGTATAGCAGCACACAAGGGATTGAGACCATATTGTTCCACCTTTTTTGTCTTTTCTGATTATATGCGTCCGGCTATTAGAATGGCCGCCCTAATGAAGCTTCCGGTAATCTATATTTTTACCCATGATTCTATCATGGTAGGAGAAGATGGTCCCACTCATCAACCGGTGGAGCAGCTTGAAACTTTAAGGATGATACCTAATTTAAAAGTCATCAGACCTGCCGATGAAGAAGAGACCAAATTAACCTGGAAGGAAGTTTTGAAAAGAACAGAAGGTCCAACTGCCCTGGTTTTATCCCGACAGAATTTACCTCATCTGGAAAAATTCCGTGGTATAAAGGAATTCTCCCGTGGTGGCTATATCATATCGCATAAAGAAAAAGAAGCGCCCCAGGTAGTATTAATGGCTAGCGGTAGTGAAGTTTCGATAGCCGTAAAAGTAAATCTTATTTTAAAAGTGAACGGAATTACCGGTCGGGTGGTATCTATTCCGGACAGAGAAGAATTTTTAAGACAGGAGAAAAAATATATTGAAGAGGTCCTGGGACCCAAAGACGCACTTCGGGTAGTCATAGAAGCCAATACCGGGCAGGGCTGGTATCAGTTATTAAACGATTCTTATTATACCGTATTTATGAAGTCTTTTGGCAAGAGTGGACCGGCTCAGCAATTAGCCGATTATTTTGGTTTTGCTCCCGAAAAAATTGCCCAAAAAATCATTCAACTTTGTTAAGGGTAGTTGTACTAGCTCAATAATTCGGTAACTTTTTCTAACTTTTCGAATAAAATAAGCCCCAAAGTAGATTTATTTTTATACGACCTTGATATCTGCGATCTTAAAGAAATTTAATCTGAATGTAAAATTAAGAGGTTAATTTATATGAATAAAAGAGTAGAAAAATTAAGGCAGGAAAGTTTAGATACTCAACTTTATATTTCTATCCAGCGAGCAAGTTTAGTAACCGAGGCGTATAAGAGGTATGAGGGAACAGTTTCGGTTCCTGTTCTTCGTGCTTTAGTTTTTAGACATTTACTGGAAAATAAAAGTATATCTATCGGTGAAGGAGAACTTATTGTAGGAGAAAGAGGGGAGTTTCCTCAGGCGACTCCCACCTTTCCAGAATTGTGCTGCCATCGTATCGAAGATCTCGAATTGATTAATGAGCGAGGGAAGGTTTTTTAAATAAGAAACTTAAAGCAATTTGTCAACAGATTGTTGACAAATTAGTAATTAATTAGATATAATAAATTCAAAGATTACAAGAAAGGTAATTTAGGGTCTTGATAAAATATTTTAAAAATTTAGAAAAAATATTATCTCTTAAAGATAAAGTTTACCAAGTTATAAAATTAGAGATTATAGGAGGAAATCTCAAACCCGGATTATTTTTAGCCGAAGAAAAACTTTCTGAAAGTATGCATATAAGTCGAGGCCCTATCCGTGAAGCCTTGAACAGACTAGAAAAAGAAGGTTTTGTTACTATTATTCCGCGTAGAGGGACCATGGTTTCTAATATTACTGCTCAAGAAGTAAAAGACATATCTAAAATCAGGGAATTACTTGAACCGTTTGCAGCTAAAGAATCCTTGTCTAGAATCTCAAGGTCTAAGTTAAAAGAGATTAAAAAAGATTTTATAAAACTCATTTCTAAGCCAGAAAATAAAGAAAATAAGAGTATTTTTTTTCTTCTAGATGAAGATTTTCATAAATTATTAAACGAAGAATGTAGAAATAAAAAACTTATAGAGATCTTGGATAATTTTGAAGATCACACGAACTGGTTTATAAATTTGTTTATAAAAAATTATTCTTTTAAAGAATCCATAAAAGATCATCTATATATAATAGAAGCCATAGAAAAAAATGAGGAAGATTTAGTTGCTACTACTTTAATTCGACATTTAGAGCGGGTGAAAAATTCTATACTTTCAGAGATTACTTCTTGATGTTATCATTTCACTAAATAATTAAATATAATTTAGAAGTAATGCATGTAAATCATTAAAAAATGCTTGCTTTTAATTTTTAAATGAAATATGTCAACAAATTGTTGACAGAAAATAAATTTTTAGATATAATAAATTCAAAGAGCATAAGAAAGGTAATTGAGACCTTACAAGACAATGATTTTAGAGCTTTCTGAAAAACACAATCTTTCAAATTGATGGAGATGGTGCAGATGGAAGAATGTAAGAATTTGGAGAAAGGAGGGAAGAGTAGAAAATTATTCTGAAAAGAAGAAGTCTTACCTGATCGGCAAGGATTATAAAATTTAAAGTACTAAAGGAGATACAAAATGTCTTATTATTATGAGTATGAATTAGGAAAAGCAGCTAAAATTCTTTGTGAAGATCTCTTCAAATTGAAACCAGGAGAAACATTTGTCATTACTGCGGACACGGAATCCGATGATAGGGTTGTCAATGCCACGGCCAGAGCCGCTTTTGCATGCGACGCTAAACCTATGGTTATTTATACAGCTTCACCATTGGGCGTGGGAAAAGCAGCAGATCCCATGCTTCCCTTAGAATCTCTCACAGCCGCTCTTTTAAAGGCCGATGCTTGGGTGGAGTTCAACAACCAGTGGTTGCTTTATTCTACTCCTTATGACATCGCAATGAAAGAGAACAAAAAGCTCCGTCATCAGTGCTTGGTAGGAATGAATGTGGACATGATGGTCCGCAACATTGGAAGGGTAGACTACCCAAATCTGGAAAAATTTATGAAGCTGGTTACCAAAAAAACCTTATCCGCCAAACATATGCGGATTACCACTCCAGCTGGCACAGACGTAGAATTCAATAACGAACCTGGTCGCAAGCCAATTATGGAGCTTGGTTATGCTGACACTCCAGGATCCCACATGATGGCCGGACAGATCGGCTGGTCTCCAAATTTCGAGTCCATTAACGGAACAATCGTTTTTGACGGTTCACTCGTTCCCCCCATCATTGGCATTTTGAAAGAGCCAGTTCGTTTAACAATCAGAAAGGGAGAAGTTGTGAAGATTGAGGGAGGAAAAGAAGCCGCAGAGTATGAGAAGTGGCTTAAGAGCTTCAACCACCCACAGATGCTCAAGCTGGCCCATGTATGTTATGGTTTCAACCCTGGGGCAAGACTGACAGGAGACATCCTAGAGGATGAAAGAGTTTGGGGTGGGACCGAATGGGGGCTTGGCAATGTTGGGGCCATACTCGTTCCTGGTGGAATTTCTGGACCTTCACATACCGATGGGATTTGCTTGAATTCCTCCGTATGGTTGGATGGCGTCCAGATTACGGACAAGGGTCAGATCTTAGACCCAGAGCTTAAAAAGTTAGCAGAAAAATTAGGGAAAGTTTAAATTAAGAAGGAAGAGGATGAACCTTTATAAAAAAGAGTCATCCTCTTCGAGAATCTTTGTGGAGGAAACAAATATGAGCGAGAGAATGGTTAAAAATTTGTGTGAGATGGTAAGCATCTCGAGCGAATCTGGTGAAGAAAAGGAATTCATTGAGTTTTTAAAAACTAAACTTCAACAGGAATTCAACGGGCAATGCCAGGTTGACGGCTACGGTAACCTCATTTGCAAAATACCCCCGAAGGATTCTTCGGCTTCAGAACCGCTAATGCTTGCCGCTCATGCGGACACAGTAAAACCGGGTAAGAGTGTAAAACCAGTAGTGAGAAACGGCGTGATCTACTCAAGTGGAGACACTGTACTCGGGGCCGACTGTAAAGGGGGGATCGCGGAGATTCTGGAGGCGGTTATAAGTGCACCTAAGCATCCACCTTTGGAGATTGTCATCACTCGCGAGGAGGAAATTGGTTTTATAGGGGCCAAAAATTTAGACTATTCGCTAATAAGCGCAAAACGTGGCGTCCTTGTGGACATGGATGCGCTTGATGCCATTGTAATCGGTGGCCCTTCCCATATGCTTATTGATATCGAGATCACCGGTAAGGGGGCCCATTCAGGAATGGAGCCCGAAAAGGGGATATCCGCCATTAAAGCAGCCAGCCTGGCCATAGCAACACTGAAAGATGGCAGAATAGACCCTGAGACCACTGCAAACTTTGGAACTATCCAGGGCGGTTTGATCCGGAATGGTGTTCCCGAGGAATGCACCATAAAAGCGGAGGTGCGTAGCTTAAATCACGAGAAGTGCATAGCCCTAAGCAATACCTACAAGGAAGTCTTTGAGGTAATAGCGCGCTCGATTGGAGCCAAGGCTGAGGTGAATTTGAATCTGGCTTATAAGGCAATAAGAATTTCAGAAGACGCGCCCATGGTTCAGGTCGCAAAGAAAGCTTTGAAGAGTGTTGGGATTGAACCCAAAGTTATGGCGATCACTGGAGGCCTGGAATCAGCAATTTACAACGAAAAAGGAATTGAAACAATCCCCATAGGCAATGGAGTAAAGAGCGAACACTCAGCTTCTGAAAATATCTCTGTTGAGGATATGAATAAGGTGGTCCAGGTTCTTCAGCATATCCTTAGCCAATTTGCCTGAAATTTAACATTTAAGGAAAATGGAAAATGGATATTTGGACAGCGATACGTCATTGATGGAGGATCAAAATTAAAATCTGTACTCTCTGACTGACACCGAAAGGAGGTGGAACGAAGGGAATAATGCGGTACTAAATTGTTAATTGTTAGAGGAAAAGAAAAGTAAGAAATTAAACCTTATAAAGGAAAGGAGAGAAGTTATGAAAGCAAGTAAGTTTGTTAGATTTTTAAGGAATGGATTGTTTTTAGTTTTGGTAATGAGCCTGGTGTTGATTCTATCTTGTGCCGGATTTGCACAACAAGAGGTTAAGGTCATTCGCCATACCGATTCGTGGCCTTGCTATATTGATCCAGCAGTTGGATCAGACTATGCAAGTTCCATTGCTCTTTGCAATATGTATGATTCGCTGGTATTTCCAAATCCGGATGGCAGCGTGAAAGCCTGGCTGGCAAAGAGCTGGGAAATATCTGGGGATGGATTGACCTATACCTTTGAATTGGTACCCGGAGCCAAGTTCCACAACGGAGACGAGCTAACAGCAGATGATGTGGTTTTCTCCCTGGAGAGGATCATGACCATCGGAGAGGGGTACGGTTACCTTTTCACCACGAGCGTTGAAGGAGCCAAGGCTCTCGAAAAATACAAGGTTCAGTTCACCCTCAAAAAGACTTTTGGACCCTTCCTGGGAGCGCTGGTAAGGCTTTATATTCTTGATAAAAACCAGGTAATGGCGAACATACAAAAAGAGGGTCCCTATGGGGAGTTCGGTGATTACGGCAAGGGATGGCTGGTCACTCATGACGCTGGCTCAGGTCCTTATAAAGTTAAGGAGATGAAAACCGAGGAATATCTCCTGATGGAGAAATTCAACGATTACTGGGCCGAATGGGAGAACAAAGATGCCCCGCAGTATGTGAAAGAGATCGGAACCACTGAGGCGATTACCGTAAGGACCCTTATATCGAGAGGGGAACTGGAAATCACTGACCAATGGCAGACCAGCGAAAATCTCGCTGCTATTGACCAGATTCCCAACACCGAGGTGTCCTCTCTCTTCGAGGGCTCAGTCCTGAATATCATGCTTAATACCAAGAAACCTCCGACAGACGATATTCACTTCCGCAAAGCCCTTGCTTCCTGCATTGACTACCAACAAATTATTAACAAGATTTTCCCCGGTTCCCGCCCTTCCGGTTCTATTGCTTCCAGCACCCCTGGATACAACCCTAATCTGAAGCCATATATACTGGATCTGGCAAAAGCAGAAAGGGAACTAAAACAGTCTCCCTATTACGGAAAATTGGACCAGTACCCCTTTGAACTCTATTGGGTATCGGAGGTTCCGGATGAGGAAAAAATTGCTTTGATGGTTCAGGCTAATGCCGCCAAGCTGGGAATAAAGGTGAGCGTTGTCAAAATGCCCTGGCTTTCCCTAATTGATAATCTGGCTAAAACCGAAACCACTCCTAACGGAGCCATCATCTTTGTCTCCCCTCATTATGCTGAGGCAGGCTCGATGTTAGAGTCTCGCTACCATTCTCGTTCTTGTGGAACCTGGGAGCAAGGAGAATGGCTGCAGAACCCCGAAATTGACGCAATGATTGAGGATGCGATTACTACCATTGATCAAAAAGAGCGATTCCAAAAATACTATGTCATTCAGGAGAAAATTGCGGAACTCAGTCCAACATTATGGATTTTGGAGCAAGCAGTGAAGCAAGCTCATCGAAGCGATTACGTTGTTTTCCCTGCCGCAGAGGCTGTTAAGCAAGGGAAATTGTGTAACCCCGTTATGGGTTATAACTTTTATTATCGGGATTTCAAGGTTACTCCCGAAAAGGCACAGCCGCCATATACGCCGTTCAAACCATAATGTTTGCTCGAACGTAAAATTCTTTAAACACGTTGATATTAAGCAGGCTCTTATTTAAGAGCCTGCTTAATATGGAATAAAGGAGTGTTCATCTAATGAAATTTGGCAGTTTCCTTCTTAAGCGATTGTTACTCTCGATCTTTGTAATTTTTGGCCTGTCGATAGTGATTTTTATAATTGCGCGAGTTGTCCCGGGTGACCCGTCCCGCATGGCACTGGGGCCGAGAGCTCCTGAAGAGGTGGTTCAAAGGCTGAGGCAGGAAATGTATCTGGACAAACCCTTACCGGAGCAATATTTTTACTGGATCAGAGGGGTTTTATCTGGGGATTTTGGTCGTTCTTTGGTTACTAAAAGGGCGGTATCAGAAGATATTAAGGAATTTCTTCCGGCAACGATGGAACTGGCTATTTTTGCGGGGATACTAATGGCTATTTTTGCTGTTCTCCTCGGAACCCTTGCAGCTCGATATAAGGACACCTGGGTGGATAGTTTAATTAGGACTCTGAGTTATTTTGGAGTGGCTATTCCAGCCTTCGTGGCAGCGATTATTTTTATGCTGCTGTTTGGATACTACTGGCCAATATTACCAGTCTTGAGCAGGCTGAGTCCTGGAATAATTCCGCCTGTGAGGATCACGGGTCTATTGACCCTTGACAGTTTAATCCAGGGAAACTTTGTGGCCTTTTGGGATGCGTTCAAGCACCTGATCTTACCCTCCGTTGCCTTATCCTTAGGAGGTCTTTTTCAGGAAGCTCGCATTACCCGCTCTGCTATGATTGACAATATACGTAAGGACTTCCTCTCCGCAGAACGGGGGTATGGTATCCCTGAGAGAGTTATAATGTTTAAGTATCTTCTTAAGCCTTCACTGATTCCCACGGTATCGATGATGGGCCTGGATTTTGCCTCCTTATTTGCTAACGCCTTTTTGGTGGAAACTATTTTTAACTGGCCCGGGATTTCGCGCTATGGTATCAGCGCGATGATGCACAAGGATTTAAGCGTTATTTCCGCAGTGATCATTGTATTTGGCGCCATCTTCGTGGTCGCGAACGTTATCGTCGATATTATTGTAGCTTTTCTGGACCCCAGAGTCAGATTGAGCACTAGCCGAGGTATATAAAATGATAAACTCGAATCTGCCCAATAATTCAATAGCTATCAGTTTAGTAAAACCCAAATCCATATTCTGGCTCAATCTGGGAAAAAATTGGTATAGGTTTTCCCGGAATACGTTATCAATAGTAGGTCTGGTGATTGTCGCAGGGTTAATTATTTCAGCAATTTTTGCACCCTGGATAACCCCTTACCCTGAGCATGCTGGCCCCTTTGTTGACTTCGATAACACGGGACAATCACCTTCATTGCAGCATCTTTGTGGGACAGATAACATGGGAAGGGATATCTTCTCAAGGATTATCTTTGCGTTTCGTGGTGCTTTGATTATGGCAGTCGTCGTCCTGGCAATAGCAGTACCACCGGGTGTTCTCCTGGGGTTAACTGCCGGGTATTTCCAGAATACCTGGATTGACGCCGTAATCATGCGTATTACCGACATATTCCTTAGCGTCCCGCCCTTGATTCTGGCGCTTGCAATAGCAGCAATGTTAAAGCCAACTCTGATGAACGCAATGATCGCAGTCACGGTTATGTGGTGGCCATGGTATACCAGGTTGGTATATGGAATGGCCTCTTCCGTAAGTAACGAATATTTTGTTATTGCAGCAGATTTAACGGGTGCGAGCAAATTTCATATTCTCTTTCGAGAAATCCTCCCCAACTGTTTGTCCCCGGTTTTTACCAAGATGGCTTTGGATGTAGGGTGGGTAATTTTAATCGGAGCATCCCTGAGTTTTGTAGGCCTGGGAGAACAACCACCTATCCCTGCATTGGGCCAGATGGTTTCGGATGGATCGAGGTACATGCCCACCTTCTGGTGGATGACCATTTTCCCCGCCCTAGCTATCGTGCTTGCCATTCTGGGTTTTAATCTACTGGGTGATGGCCTTAGGGATATGTTTGAGAAAGGGGTGGAATAAGATGTGAAAAACAAAGAAAATATTCTATTAGATATCAAAGATCTCCACGTTTGGTACAGAGTGTATGGTGGTTATTTAAAAGTACTTAATGGCGTTCACTTAATGGTTCGAGAAGGTGAGCGGGTTGGCCTTGTAGGAGAAGCCGGTTGTGGGAAAACTACAACTATGAAATCAATTTTACAAATTCTTCCACCCGGAGACTTCCACATTCCTCAAGGTCAGATATTTTATAAAGGGCAGGACGTCTTAAAGATGAGTTTTAAAGAGCTCCAAAGGCTTCGCTCTAGGGAGGTTGCCATGATCTTCCAGGATCCCACCACAGCTCTGAACCCAGTTTTTATTATCGGAACTCAAATTGGTGATGTTATTAAGTATTCATCTGCTTTTGAAGAGAATGAGCATAAGGAAACAATCAAAGAGCAGTCTATAAAGGCACTAAAAGAAGTATATCTTCCTGATCCTGAAAGGATGCGTATTAATTATCCCTTTCAATTAAGCGGGGGTATGAGACAGAGGGTTTGTATCGCCATGGCCATATCCTCTCCGAGAAATTTACTCATAGCGGATGAGCCTGGGACATCGCTGGATGTTACCATTCAAGACCAGATTATGCGGCTTTTGAATGAGATCGTAGAAAAGAGGAAGACCTCCATCATTTTAATTACCCATTCTTTGGGTGTAGCAAAAGAAATGACGGATAGAATTTATGTGATGTATGCAGGAACGATTGTAGAAACTGCTACGCCTGAGGTCCTCTTCAAAAATCCTGTTCATCCTTATACCAAAGGTCTACTCGCATCGGTCCCAAAAATATCAGGAGGTGGAATAGCCAAGGGCATTCCTGGGAAACTTCCGAGCTATTTGAACCCACCTTCCGGATGTCGATTTCAGCCCAGATGTGAACAGGAGAGCCCGATCTGTTCAGAAAAGCCACCGCAATTATTTGAGATTGAGAAGGATCATTTAGTAGCGTGCAACTTAACTCAGAGGTGAATGAATGAAACAAGCGACGAATAATGAGATTTTGAAAATTGAAAAATTGAAGAAATACTTCCACATTGGAAAGGACAAGAAAGGTCCGATATACGTTCGTGCAGTAGATGGAGTGGACCTTAATATCAAGTATGGTGAGACTTTAGGATTAGTAGGAGAATCTGGCTCTGGGAAAAGCACTATTGCCTACACTGTCGTGGGTATGTATCGTCCAACCTCTGGTCAGATTTTGTTTAAAGGTAAAAATATAGGCATGGAGGCATCAAGGAGGTCTTTATCTTCAAAAAAAGAAATTCAGATCGTATTTCAGGATCCTGGGTCCTCTCTGAATCCCAGGCAAACAATTGAACAAATCCTGGCCTTGCCCTTCAGGATTCATACTCATATGCCTAAAAGACAGTTTCGAGAAAAAATGGTTGAACTGTTAGAAAAGGTAGAGCTCTCTCCAGACTACCTCTACAAGTCTCCCCCTTCAATCGGTGGAGGAGAAAAACAGATGGTCGCCGTTGCCAGAGCTATGGCGTCGAATCCATCATTGATTGTACTCGATGAGCCAACCTCAGCTCTGGATGTATCAGTACAGGCCAAAATTATAAATAAGTTAATGGATCTTCAAAAAGAGATGCACTTGACTTATTTATTCATCACCCATGACCTGAGCTTAATGAGAAATGTTGCCAATAGAATCGCCATTATGTATCTGGGAAAGATCTGTGAAGTGGCTGAGGCTGTTACCTTCTTCGAAAAGCCACTTCATCCGTATACTCAGATGTTGATCTCCTCAGTCCCGGTGATTACCGAGGAAGAAAAAAAGTTAAAACCCAAAAAGGTCATTTCTATTGGGGAGATCCCAAGCCCGGTTAATATCCCCCCCGGATGCAGCTTCCATCTCCGATGCCCCTACAAAATGTCCATTTGCTCGAAAGTAGACCCGGAGATGATTGAGGTTTCTTCTGGACACATAGTTCGATGCCACCTATTTGCTAAGCTGGAAAACAAAAAACAAGAAAGGAGTGATTGGTGTGAAGAGGAGAGTGCTATATATTGAGCCGGTAGTAAGTGAGACCGTTGATTCTTGGAAAGGGTATCTATCTCAATTTAAAGGCTCTGAGACGGACCTAGAAGTAACTTCTTTAACCGAGGGACCTAGACATCTGGAATACTATTCCTACGGGGCGCTGGTAGTGCCTAAAATTTTAAAAATTGTAAAAAAGGCAGAAAAAGAAAATTTTGACGCAGCAATCATCGGGTGTTTTTACGATCCCGGCTTAAGAGAAGCCAGAGAAATTGCGGAAAAATTGGTGGTCACTGCTCCGGCAGAAGCCTCAATGCATATTGCTGTGACTTTAGGGCAGCGTTTTTCCATAATTGTGGGACGGACTAAATGGATACCTCTTATGAGAGAAAATGTCATCAAGTATGGATTTCAGGACCATTTAGCATCCTTCCAGCCCATTGGCATGGGGGTACTGGACCTTCAGATGGACCCTGAAGAGACTAAAAGGAGGATAGTTCAGGCTGCGGAAAAAGCGATTGAACAGTATGGAGCGGAAGTTATCATCCTTGGCTGTACTCACCAATTTGGGTTCTATCAAGAGTTGCAGAGTGCTTTAGGGATACCAGTTATAGATGCTGCTTTGGCTGCCTTAAATTACGCTGAATTCCTTGTAGATTTGAGAAATAAGCATGGATGGTATTTCAATAAGAAGAATGAATATCTACCTCCCTCTCAAGAAGAGATCGAAGCCTGGAAGCTCTCAGACCTTTTTTAGTGCCTCTAAGTCCTATATGATGGCTGGACAAATTAGTTGGGGTTACACGAGATTAGAATATTATTTCGGGCTTTCAGAAAGGAATTAACAGTAGCCAGGGGACGATCCTTTAACATATTATAAAAGGAACATTTTCTTATGACTACAGGAACAGTTTTTAATATTCAAAGATATTCGATTCATGATGGACCTGGAATTCGAACTACAGTCTTTTTAAAAGGGTGTCCGCTTAATTGTTGGTGGTGTCAAAATCCTGAAAGTCAGTTAAGTGGGCAGGAAATGATATTTTGGGGAGATAGATGTATAGGCTGCGGAGCATGTTCTACGATTTGTCCTTCTGATGCTATTCAGATAAAAAATGGTATTCCGGTTACTGAAAAAGAGAAATGCATTCTTTGCGGAAAGTGTATAGAAAAATGCCCGGCTCTAGCCCGAGAAATAATAGGGGAAGAACTAACTATCGAAAAGGTGATAAAAGAGATAGAAAAAGATCTGGTATTTTATGAAGAATCTGGCGGGGGAGTGACCTTCTCCGGTGGGGAACCCTTGAGGCAATCTGAATTTTTAGAGGGTCTCCTCAATGGCTGCAGAGAAAAGAAGATTCACACTGCAGTCGATACCTCGGGATATATTTCCTGGGAAATTTTAAATAAAATATGCCCCAAAGTAGATTTATTTCTCTATGACTTAAAATTGATGGATATTGAAAGGCATAAAAAATATACCGGGGTATCCAATGAAATCATTTTAGAAAATTTAAAGAAACTTTCTTCGGTACACCATAATATCTTTGTTCGTTTTCCGGTTATCCCTGGCATAAATGATGATTATCAAAACATCAAGAAAACGGGAGAATTTTTATCTTCCTTAAAGATAACTCAGGTCAATCTTCTCCCTTATCACTATATAGGCATAGATAAATACAGAAGACTGGGAAGGATTTATAAGTTAGCAGCCACACCACCTCCTTCGGAAGAAAAATTATCCGAGATATCCGGGATTTTAAAGAAATTTAATCTGAATGTAAAATTAAGAGGTTAATTTATATGAATAAAAGAGTAGAAAAATTAAGGCAGGAAAGTTTAGATACTCAACCCTATATTTCTATCCAGCGAGCAAGTTTAGTAACCGAGGCGTATAAGAGGTATGAGGGAACAGTTTCGGTTCCTGTTCTTCGTGCTTTAGTTTTTAGACATTTACTGGAAAATAAAAGTATATCTATCGGTGAAGGAGAACTTATTGTAGGAGAAAGAGGGGAGTTTCCTCAGGCGACTCCCACCTTTCCAGAATTGTGCTGCCACAGTCTTGAAGACCTCGAATTGATTAATAATCGAAAGAAAATTTCTTTTACAGTAAATCAGAAAGTAAAGGAAATTCAAAAAGAGAAAATTATTCCCTATTGGGAAAACAGGT
>Ga0268276_1000098_pt1 | contig 98033 bp, 62 predicted proteins | sample saktaG_4_FD_190145 | JGI IMG/M metagenome (GOLD analysis project Ga0268276, IMG submission 190145) | Saline water microbial communities from Sakinaw Lake, British Columbia, Canada - sak_2010_1_5_45m | ecosystem: Environmental > Aquatic > Non-marine Saline and Alkaline > Saline ... | reverse complement strand
CGGGAACGATGCGCGGCGCGGTGCACACTTGGGGAGATCGGGAAGGCGATGGGCGGGGTGGGAAGGAGCGCGGTGAATATGGCGTATCGGCGTGTGGCGAGCCGAGCCCGACGCGACAAACGCCTGAAGAGAATGATGGCGCGGCTGTCATAAACAGTGTACATTGCACGCCTGACCCCGTTTGGCACAAGGAGAATGGATGAAGACACGAACCAATCACTCAGTACCGCAACTATGCTGTGCTGTTATGATCTGCTTTGTTGCATGTGCAACATTGAGCGCAGGTACCATACCCAAGAGAATGACGTATGAAACCCAGCAATTAACTAATATCTTTCACGTAACGAGAGGGCTTGCGCCGGTGGTTTCCAACGTCTTGTATGTAGTGGAACATACGCGCGCAGCCTGCCCCTATTTGCGCAATGTGGCGCAGGAGTCCGTCGATGTGGCAAAGATCTGCGACCTGCAACTGCTGCCCTATCTGGTGACGCCCGCCGACAGCAGCGCAGTGACGCGGGTCATTCACGCCTGTGCGGCTCAGTCTGGGTCTAACACCGAGCTGCTCAGACAGTGCGGCAGGATGCTGATTGAAACCACCTTTGACATCCCCGGCGGTATCGCAATCTTGCAAGGCATCGTTGATGACACGCAGGCACCGCTCCATGTGCGCATCAATGCAGCCAACGTGCTTTTCCATCGCGGCGTTCTTACGGGCTATGATCTGATGATTGAAGCGTTTGACGGCACTAATGGTACCGCCCATTTTGCGGCGGAGAATTTGCTCTTGTTGTATAAGAACTATGTTGACGCGCTTCAGGAGGCGGACACGAACGCTGCCCCGCAATTGCGCACCAGTAAAGCCACCCCCGTCAATCTGCGTGAAGTTGCGACGCACATCAAGCACAAAATGCGGCTGCCCTTCGTCACGAACGACATTGGCGTGGTTGAAGAGCCTTAGGACTGATCAGGGTCAGGCGTGCATTTACCACCTAAATATGTTGACCAACGCAGGTGGAGATGATTACCTTGGTTATGGCAAGACCACGGCAGGTTCATGCAACGGCCAGAATAGGGTCATGCATTGACAGTTGATTCTGCTGAAAAACAACCCCTATATGAGAGCGTGGTGTGAAGCGCCGTGGCGCGTGCGGAACGGGCGCGTGGCCTGAAAAGACCAAACTGCTGCGCACAGGCCTTATGCGGCCGCAGTGGCGCACGTGATCCCACTGAAGAACACCCTCCTGATGATTGATCCGTGGCATCCCTACAATCCGTGGTTGAGAGCTGCTGGCACAAGTTTGAGTATGGTGGCTTTGCGAGAGACAGGGCTAGCTTGATGCCCCGCGCGGAGCGCGTGGCGTACGGGTGATCGGTATTCGGTGGCAGAGGCAGCACAGCGCGGAGAGGAACGCGGCACACCCGTGCCGCTGAGGGGCGGCGGGATTTCCATATCCCGCGCAGGCGCAAGCAGTTGCGATCGGAAGATCGCAGCTACCTTCAGCCGATCTTGAGATCGGCGTTCCCTTCGCTGCGCAAAGCCGAAGGGAGCGCGGCATACCGGTGCCGCTGAGGGTAGGCGGAATTTCCATATCCCGCCAACAAGGCTGCGATCTGGTGATCGGCGCTCCGTTCGCGGCATGGAAGCCGCTCCCCCTCTGCGTCAATCACCCACACCAGCTGTGGCCGCGTCAGCTTTGCGCGTATCCGTAGCGCGGAATTTCAGACGGCCGGCGTTCTGGCAGTTGAAAATGCGCGCTCTTTTTGCTACTATTATTCACTGCTGTACTAACCGTTATGTAATCTGCGGCGCCACCCGGCGCAACTTGGGAGATGCGAATGAAGGATGTTCCCCTGGATTCTGTGCGGAATGTAGTGATCGTTGGTCATGCGGCGTCGGGCAAGACCTCCTTGGTCGAAGCCTTGCTGCACACGGCCGGGATGACCTCGCGCTTGGGCGCGATTGACACCAAGAACACGGTCTCGGATGCCAGCCCGGAGGAACAGGAACGGCAGCTCAGCATTCACGGCTCAAATTTGCTGCTGACTTATCGCGCGCACAATGTTTTTCTGGGCGACACGCCCGGTTATGCTGATTTTTATGGTGAAGTGGTGGCGGCGGTCAGCATTGCCGACGCGGCGATCGTGACGATTGATGCGTTGCACGGCGTTGAAGTCGGCACCCAGAAGATCTGGGAATTGCTGACGCTGCACAACATTCCGCGCATGGTGGTCATCACCAAGGCCGACAAGGACAACGCCCAGTTTCAGGAAACGCTGGACTCGTTGGTGGCGACGTTCGGCAGCGGCTGCGTGCCACTGGTCGCGCCGCTGGGCTTTGCGGCCGGCTTTCGCGGGGCGGTCGAGTTGCTGCCCAATCAGGCCGGCGAGGCGGACCCGGCCCTGTTTAAGGCGTGCTACATCAAGCTGGTCGAAGCCGTGGCCGAAACGGACGATGCCTTGATGGAGAAATATTTTGCGGGCGCGCAGATGGGCGTGGCGGAAATGACGCCGGCCCTGCGCGCGGCGGTGAATGCCTGCCGGGTCTTCCCGGTGGTCGTCTGCGCCAGCACGAAAGAGTTGGGAATTGACCGGGTGCTGGGCGCGATCGTGGACGTGCTGCCTTCGCCGCGTGAGCGCGGGCCGGTTGCGGTGGCCGAGGGCGAGGCACTGAAGCCGGATACGACGCTGCCGGCGGCCGCGCGCGTGTTCAAGACCGTCACCGATCCGTTTGTCGGCCAGATCACGTATTTCCGCGTCTACCAGGGCACGATCTCGTCGGGCTCGGAAGTGCACAACATCAGCCGCAACCACAAAGAGCGCCTCGGCGATCTTCTGATCATCCAGGGCAAGGACCAGTTGCATGTCGACAAGGCCACGCCCGGCGATGTCGTCGCTGTCACCAAATTGAAAAACACGCATGTCAACGACACGCTCGGCGCGGCGCATGTCACCTTCGCCCCAATCCAATTTCCGCGCCCGGTCTTGACCTTGGCGGTGCAGTCGGCCAAGCAAGGTGACGAAGAAAAATTGGCCGAAGGCCTGCACCGCGTGCGCGATGAGGACCCGACCATCATTGTCGAGCGCCATACCGAGACGCATGATTTGTTGGTGTCCGGCTTGGGTGATGTGCATTTGGATGTCGTCTTCAAACGCCTCAAGGAGAAATTCAAAGTGGAAGTGGTGACGACCTTGCCGAAAGTTGCGTATCACGAGACGATCCGCGGCACGGCCGATGTGCGCTATCGCCACAAGAAGCAGAGCGGCGGTTCCGGCCAGTTCGGCGAAGTGGCGATCCGGATCCGCCCCAACGAGCGCGACAAGGGCTATGAATTCGTGGACAAAATCGTCGGCGGGGTGATCTCGAACAGCTATATTCCGAGTGTCGACAAGGGCATCCGTTCGCGGATCAGTGGCGGGGTCATTGCCGGCTGTCCGGTTGTGGACATCGTGGTCGAGTTGTATGACGGCAAGGAGCACCCGGTTGACTCGAAGGACATTGCCTTCCAGATCGCCGGGAAGAAGGCCTTTGGCCAGGCTTTCGAGAAAGCCCAGCCGGTCCTGCTCGAGCCGATCATGAACGTCGAAATTGTCTGCCCGCAGGAATACATGGGCGACATCAACGGGATCTTGAACGGCAAGCGCGGGCACATTACCGGCATGGACACGCGCGGCACGTTGCAGGTCATCAAGGCCAATGTGCCGCATGCCGAAATGTTCAAATTCTGCGGCGAATTGCGCTCGATCACCGGCGGGCGCGGCTCGTTCACCATGGAGCGCGCGCATTATGCCGAGGTGCCGCACGCGACCGCCCTGCACGTCATCGAGGCGTACCAGAAGTCGCGCACACACGAGGAAGAATAATGTTGCCCGAGTTGGAAGCCATCAAAGGCAAGCGCGTGCTGGTGGTGGGCGATGTGGTGCTCGATCACTATGTCTGGGGCGAGGTCGAGCGGATTTCACCGGAAGCACCGGTGCCGGTCGTGCGGGTGGCGCGCGAGACCGACATGCCGGGCGCCGCGGCGAATGTGGCGATGAACCTGGCGGCGCTCGACGCGCGCCCGATCATGCTGAGCATTGTCGGCGACGACCGCGACGGCCAGCATCTACGCGGCTTGCTGGAACGCCAGAATGTGGACTGCACCTACTTGATGGTCGCGCCCAACACGCACACGACCCGCAAAACCCGCATCCTGGCGCGCGCGCAGCATGTCGTGCGGGTGGACTGGGATGCAATTTTGACGCACACCACCGTACGCCAGTCCGGTTTTGCCGACGCGCTCGAACACGCCCTGCCGGCCTGTGACGCGATTGTCGTTCAAGACTACAACAAGGGCTTGATCCACGAAGAAGTTTTTGACATCGTCAAGTTTGCCAAAGTGCCGATCATTGTCGATCCCAATCGCTATCATGCCATCCGCTATCGCGGCACGGTCGCGACGCCCAATCTCGAGGAGGCGCGGATTTTAAGCGGCGCAGCGTTCAGCAGCGCCGACGCGCCTGAACATCTGGCCGAAATTGGGCGGGACTTTTTACAGCGGCATGACCTCGAACAGGTTGTCATCACGCTGGGCGACAAGGGCATTGCGTTGTGCAACCGCGACGGCCAGGTGCAGCGCTGCGGGCCGGCCAAGAGCCATGATGTGTATGATGTCTCTGGCGCGGGCGACACGGTCTGCGCCGTGCTGTCGGCGGCGTTGGCCGGCGGCGTGGCGTTGTGGCCGGCCTGTCAACTGGCGAATATCGCCGGCGGCATTGTGGTCGGCAAAACGGGGACGGCGACTACCAGTCGGAACGAAATCCAACAATTGTGCAATGATGTGCAACTGACGCTGAGTGGCGCGGCGGCATAAATCATGCAATGTAACGAGCGACGTTGAGGAACGGGTATGAGTGGCCACTCCAAATGGGCGACGATCAAACACAAGAAAGCGGCCATCGACGCCAAGCGCGGCAAAGTCTTCAGCCGGATGTCCAAGGAAGTCACGCTGGCGGCCAAAGTGGGCGGCGGCGACTTGGCGATGAATCCGCGCTTGCGCACCGCCGTGCTGGCGGCCCGGGCCGCCAACATGCCGGCCGACAATATTGAGCGTGCGATCAAGAAGGGCACCGGCGAGCTGCCCGGCGTCGTCTATGAGGAAATCATGTACGAGGCCTACGGCCCGGCCGGCGTGGCCTTGATGATCCGGATTTTGACCGACAATCGCAATCGCATCGCCGGCGAAGTGCGCACGACGCTCGACCGCCGCAATGGCAGCATGGCCGGCGCCGGCGCCGTCGCCTGGCAGTTCAACCGCAAGGGCTTCATCACGATTGAGAAAGCCGCCGCCAGCGAGGAGGCGTTGTTCAACATCGTCACCGATGCCGGCGCCGATGATTTGCAGGCTGGCGCCGACGGTTATGAAATCACCACGTCGGTCGAGGCCTTCGAGGCCGTCAAGCAGGCGCTCGAACAGAACAAGATCGCGACGAACAGCGCCGAGATCACCATGCTGCCGGCCTCCTCCGTCAAAATTACCGAGGAAAAGGACGCCGTCGCCATTCTGCGCCTGATCGAAAGTATTGAAGAACTGGATGACGTCCAAAACGTCTACGCAAACTTCGACATGGACGAGGCACTGATGCAGAAGGTCTCCGAGCTGATGTGAGCGCGAGGCCCACGCCAGCAGACGGCGTTATTCAGGTCTATACCGACGGCGCCTGCACCGGCAATCCCGGCCCGGCTGGTTGCGGTGTGATCCTGGTCTTCAAAGAGCGGGTCAAGGAATTGTCCGAGTTCATCGGCGCGGCGACCAACAACATTGCCGAACTGACCGCGGTGGAACTGGCCCTGCGCACGATTCGCGATAAGAGCCTGCCGGTGCGCATTTATTGCGACAGCACCTATGTGATTGGCGTCCTGACCGGCACGCTGAAGGTGCGCGCGAACACCGCGCTGGTCGCGCGCATTCGCGGCGTGATGGACACCTTCGCTGATCTTGCCTTCGAGAAAGTGCGCGGGCATGCCGGCGACGCACGCAACGAGCGCGCTGACGCGCTGGCACGCCAAGCCGTGCGCGCGGCAGAAAAAGCCACAACATAATCGTGGATCTTTCATAATGAACACACCTGCGTCAACAGATCAGCACATGCAACCGCGCAGTGAACCGCGCTCCTTGCGCATCGTGAATATAATCTATCTGACTCTTGATGTCTTGGCTGCAAGTGCAATTGGCTGGCTGACCTTTGCATTCAAGATGAAGGTCGCCGAGATGTTTCCAGGAGTAGGGCGAGAGTTGCCGTTGCTGACCGGCGCGATCGTTGCGATTCCCGCGTGGGCTTATGCGTTTTTCGTAAGCATGGTCATTGCCGCGCTACTTGTCAAAGATCGCTTAATCAGGCGGAGCTCCGTGTGCTTGTTGATCAACTCCATCATCCTGCTGTTATTGCTGGGGTATTTGTTTGTGTTTGTCACGCTGTGCTTGTACCCACTTCTCGATTTTTTTCTTGGTGGCGGAATAGGAAGAATCTGAGACGCAATGGGCAAAAGCGGTTCGTTAGTTGCATTTTTTTGTACAGATCGCGGCGTACCGCGCTTGCGCCAACAGACGACCATGGGCGTTGACCACAATCGACAAAAAAAGTCGATTGTGCGTGTCCGTGGTGCCCCATGGGGGCAGGGCAACGCCCTGGGTAGCGGCTGTGGCCAATAGAGATGCGACTCGGGCATTGAGTTTTGCTTTGTGCGCCAGCGAGGCGCGCGGGGCATGCGTTGGCAGTCGGCACGGTATGTGGGCGACAAACGACAAACAGCGTCATCTGCAAATGATCCCGGCCGCGGGCGGGAGCGATTGCGCGCATACTAATGAATGCGCTTACTAGGTGTCATGCCAATTGTGGCCGCGGGCGCCTGTTTGGAGCTGCTTGGAGTCCCGTCATCGGCGTGGATCCCGTCAACGGCGCGGATGACCGCGGCTGCAGAAGCCGCCCTCACCGCGGGCGGCTACAAGGACGCGGCAAAGTAGAAAGCGCATTCATTAGTAACTTCGTTTGCCGCACACGAATTTGGAGATTGCACGCAACAAAGCCGGCGGCGCAGTCGGATGGGTGGCAGGCAGAAGTGTGCCGATTGCCGCGCATGCAGGCAATGCGCGGAAAACGCCAGCGCGTCACTACGCCAGTAACGGCGGATTTTACTGCGGGTAGTCCATCCGCATATGACACGAAATTTGACAGGGGTGTTTTTTTGTGGTATACTATTTATGGAGTCAACGTTTTTTATCCCTCTGGGAGATTGCCATGAATCGCAAGTGCTTTTCCATCTGTAAGCGTGTTAGTGCCATGTTGGCCGTTGGCGCCCTCGCCGTGAGTGTGGGTTTGTCGCTGTTGGCCTGCTGCACAATGACGCAAAATGTGACGACGTTCGTGCAGGAGTATCATCGGGGATTGGTGGCGCTGTATAACCCACAGCTCGATGTCATCACCTGCACACTGACCAATGCGAGCAGCACACGCTATGTCTGCACCATCCAGTGTCGCGACCGTGTCTCCGCTGCCGCCGTCACCCTCCAGTTCACATTGCGATGCAACGAGCTTGGGCTGATCGAGTCCATTAGTGCAGACCACCCGCTTGCGCTGCAACAGGACCAGCCGGTTGCGCCTGGCGCGGCCATTCCGATCGAGGCGGTGATGTATGCCGTCGCGGGCACGCGCGCGGCGCCGGCCGAGTCGCCCGACTTGGATGTGAAAAGCGCCAAGGCGCGCCTGTCCTACGGCAAGCCGGATTTCTACAAGGCGTCCTCGCTGGCGCAGTTGCGCGCGAAATGTCCCACGACCCACACAACCTTCGATTCGATCACCCAGTTCAGTTTCAGCCTGTTTGCCAGCACCGATTCGTTTCAGTATGTCATCAAGCGCTCGGCCGGCGTCATCAGCGGCAAGAAGCGCAACAAGTTCAAATACCAGCCGAGTTCGCAGTATGGCACGACCAGCTCACCGCCGGTCGGCCTCTTTATGGCAACCCTGAACAAACAGATGTTGTCGCTGCTCTACCGCCACAAGCAAGACAATCGTGACGGCCTGCTCATGCAATCCAACATGTTTGCCTCGATCCATAGCGGCACGAACACCAATAAGCCGATACGCGGGGTGGGCTTTGGCTCCGTCACGTTCAACATCGACGGCGACCAGCACACTTCGAGCAATGTGCCCGTGATGCTCAAGATATCGCGCAGCGCCCTTTCAATCAGCAAGTTCAAACTGCCCAAGCCCAAAAAACCGAAACCGTAAAGCCCGCGCCGCCGTTACTGAGCGCGTTCAGAGTTCAGGGCTCAGGGCCACGGCGCACGCCGTGGAAGGTTCTGCAATCCAAGCCGTGCGGCTTGGCCACAGCGGTGGGCAGCGGTGTGCCCGCATCCCTTCAACGGCACAGGAGTGCCACGTTCCTTTCACGGCGCAGGTAATTTGTTCGCCGCAAACCAGTTATTGGATATTGGTTTCACCCTGAACCCTGAACCCTGCGCTGTGCCAGACCGGGTGCGGTGTCAGCGCTTTCGCGCCGCAGCCCACCACCAAATCATGGCCGTTGCAGCGCAGAGCGCGCTGATGACCTGCACGAGCGTCAGCCCCCACAAGACGGCCGGGTGATCCGCCCGCAGAAATTCAAGACAGAAGCGGATGACCGCATAGCCGCCAAGACCCACACTGGCTACCCACCACGGGAAGCGCCGGCGGGGATAGTACCACAACAAGAGCACGGCCAGCACCGCCACCAGTGCGGCTTCGTATAATTGCACCGGATGACACGGTAACGACCGAAGCATGGGCTGTGGCATGAGTCCCATACAGACTTGATCCACGTACGCGGGTGTGCCGCGCGGGAAGGTGACGGCCAACGGCCAGTTTGTCATACATAGCCAGGGAAGGCTGTGCACCCGCGCGCGTGTGGCCGCGTCGAGCTGGTGCGCGAGCAACGCTGGATCAACGCACACATCGCCCCAGCAGCAGCCGCGCATGAAGCAGCCGAGCCGTGCGCACAGCAGCAGCAGCAGCACGCCCGGCGTGCTGGCATCCGCAAGCGTGGCGCACGGAATCCGGCGCACGCGCGCATACAGCACGGTGGTTACCACCAGCGCAACAAACGCGACCGACACGTCGCCGCGCGGCCTCAGCCAGTATGTCCAGGGGCGCGCCGCGGACACGCCATCGCGTAGCAAGGTCACCGCCAACAGCAATACAAACACCGTCACCAAACAGCTGCCAATCAAACCGTCGATCTGATGCGCAGACACGCCGGTGCCACGGACCAGCCGGCGCGGCACCAGCCAGGCAAGCAGCAGGCCGACGATAAGCCACAGGTCGCTGCGCGTGAACACCGCCACGAGAAAATTGAACAGGTGATCAATCATGCATAACACCACGTGACCCTAGCAAGACACCCAGAAGATGGCCGCAGTAGTAAAATATGATTGCGTCCATATTCGATGCCGATCAAGGCGCGGGGCGAAGCGCGTACCAGCCGGTACGTGCGATGCCGCGCAATGCCGAGCGGCGCGAAGAGGGATGCAACCTGTTCAGGCGGCGCACCTTGGGCCAGCCTGCGGCGTTGGAACTCAGCGCCGATGCTTCGGCATCGCCTCTTCGTGCCGCCTTGCATTCCGGCCTAATCTGCGCCGTCATAGCTCAAGGGATTTCTGATGCACTACACTAGTGCGCCGGCTTCGCTGGGGCCGGGGCCGGGGCCAACAAGCCGATCTTGTTTTTCATGGCGGTGTCGAAATCACCCACAAACAGCCACCAATTCGTCAACGGCCGGCCTTGATACACCAAGCCGTTATCCTTGCCGGGCAGGGATTGCATCCAGTAGACAAACCAGCCCAGGCCCGTGCCGCCCCAGGTGCTGCAGTTAATGTTTGTCTTCGCGCCACTGCCATCCGGTTTCCAGTCCGCAATGTCCGTCGCAACATAGCGCGGATTGGCCCAGTCGTAATCTCCTTCCGCATTGGGCGGATAATGGGCCCAACCGCAACCCGGGCGGATGATTTTGTGACTAATATCACTGCCGACAAACTTTCCCCAGAAAAACAATTGGTTCCACTGATCATGCGGCGTGCGTTCCCGGCCATCCACAAAATTGAACAGCGCTTCAAACTGATGCATGTGATCTTCAACTGCTTCCGAAGTGCCCCGCTGGTAATTGTAATGATAGACCGTGTAGGTGCGGTCGAGCACCGGCAGATCTTTGGGATCGTGGCTACTATTGCTGATGTCGCCGTACGGACCGGCCATGTTGGATTCCCACAGGCCGACCTTGCCGCCGTGGTAGCCCCAGATCCAGACTTCTTTCACCCCGTGTTGCTCGACCCACTCCTGAATGTTGATCCGCTGCATGATGCGGTTGTAGTCGGTCATGGGCGCGTCTGCCGAGCGGCGCTTGACGGTCGGCAGCGGTTCAAGAAACTCGATCGTCTTCAGGATCGTGTACTGGACGCTCGCGGGGGCCTTGGGATTGCGGTAGGCATGATAGCGCGAACCTTCCTGCAGCGCATGGACGGCTTCCGCGGTGCACCGGTCTGTCTTTGCGCGTGTTTCCTCAAGGCTGGCACCACAATCCCCCGTCACCTTAATGTCAATTTTGCCATCGTTGGTCGGGAAATATTTCACGACAATCACCGGAATGGTGAACACCGCCGCAGTCTCGCCAGCCTTGACGAACGCCGCGCTGCAACACAGCATGGCAGCCACAGCGAGCACAACCATTGTTTTTTTCCGAGGGTTCATTCTGAATTCCTTGTGTGCGTTATGGGAGTAGTATACCATATTTGTTGGGGGGCGGGGTTCAGGGTGTGCTTTGAGAAAGAGAAATATCCAATATTCAACAAGAAATGTCCAATGTCCAGTTAGAGACCCTCTTTCGGGATTTGCGTATCCCGCTCACATGAAAAAAGAACGGAACACATACAACTCATGGAAAGAACCACAAAGATACGGAGAAGACAATGCAAGATACTGGTTAGTGAGAGTGTGGCAAGCTGGAAAAGTAGATGCCGGAGACTGAAAACTGAAAACTGGAAACCGAAAACTACTGCAGCAGCGCGTCGCGCGACACTTTGTTGCGCAGAACTTTCAGTTGCCCGTGCTTGACTTTGCTCTGCAAGCGGCGGGTGTGCGAGCCTTTGGTGGCCTTGGTTGCTTTTCGTTTCTTGTGTGTGGCGACACCACTCTTGATCACCTCGCGCAGCCGCTCGAGCGCATCTTGTCTGTTTTGGTCTTGGCTGCGATAGCGCTGGGCTTTAATGATGATCACCCCGTCGCGCGACACGCGCTGGTCGTTCAGCAACAAGAGCTTCTCCTTGTAATGATCGGGCAAGGACGAGGCCTTGATGTCAAACCGCAAATGAATGGCACTGGCGACCTTGTTGACATGCTGACCACCGGCGCCCTGGGCACGAATGGCGCGCACCTCGATTTCGGCGCTTGGAATAATGATGTGCTTGGATAGTTGCAGCATGACGGTCCTGTTCGTGGTGAGCGTATTCACTCTCGTGTGGCGGACAGAATGTGCGCGGCGGCAGCCGGCACGTCAGCAACAAGCGCGTCCACCGCACCCTCCGGTATGGTCTGCGCCAACGCGCGGCCAAGACCAGTTGTGACCAGGATCGTGCGCACGTCGGTGCGCCGCCCGGCTTCCATATCATACGGGCGGTCACCCACCATCCATGACTTCGTCAGGTCGAGCTGCAGTTCGCGCGCGGCGCGCAGCAGCAGGCCGGGATTCGGTTTGGCGTCCGGATGATCGTCCGCGCATAATGCGGGTAGGACTGCGTCCGGGCAATGATACGAGCAATAGACACCGTCGAGCGCGACGCGGGCCGTGCGCCAGAGCAATTCGGCTAACCGATCGTTGACGGCGCCGACAATCTCCGGCGTGACAAAACCGCGGCCGACGGCTGATTGCTTTGAAACCAGCACCAGTGCGAAGCCCGCGTCTTTCAGGCGTCGCAGCGCGCGCGCCACGCCCGGAATCAGGCGCATGCGTCGCGGACCGAACCAATAGGCCGGCAACATGCTCAAGGTCCCGTCGCGATCAAAAAACACGGCCGGACGCGCGGCGGGAAAGGCCGGGCCGAGTGAATGAAGTTGGCGCCGCACCCGTCGCCCATCCAGTTCATATATGCCATATGCATGCGGTGCTTCGCACAGGGCCGGCACGGCAGAATAGCACACACCACCGTCGCGCACCAGCGCCGTGCCGGCATGCGCATGTCCGCACACTACGAGTCGCACGGCGCCGTGCGCGGCCAGTTGCGCCGCGATGCTGTCGGCCTCGGCATAATTATGCGGATAGCCGCCGATGTGCGGCTTGATCAGAAAATGCTGGACATGAATCTGCGGGAGGTCAGCTTGTTCGAGCGCGGCGAGATAGCGCGCGCGTTCGGCCAGCAGGCGGCGCGGCACATGAAAATCCGTTTCTTCATCCCAAAAGGAAACCACGCGATGGCCGGCGCAGATGAAATTGCGCGGCAGGTTGTCGAAGACGCGCGTCACCTTGTGAAAATGATCGTGATTGCCGGGTACCACGCAGAGACGGCAGCCCGCGCGCGCCAGCAGTCGGCGGATCAGTCGCAGGTCTTGCTCGGTGGCACGCAGCACCGCGCGGGTGTGCAGCCCGTGCGGTGGGACATCCACCAAATCGCCGCTGACCACGAGCAGGTCCGGCTTATGGGCGCGAATGCGCGCGACCACGCGTGCCAGAATATCCGGCATGTGCCGGCTGATGATTTTGGTCGCGGTGCTGGTCCCCGGCAGATGATGCCGTAGATGGAAATCGGTGATGTGCGCGATGCGGATCATGCGGCACGCCGTCCGCGCAGGCGTTCGCGCAGCACCGCGGCGATGAACAGCGGATTATTATAGCAATACCGTTGCCACAACCGGCGCGGTTCCTGGATGAAGCGATAGAGCCATTCCAAGCCATGATTCTGCATCCAATCGGGCGCTTGCTTGACCGTGCCGGCATGAAAATCAAAGGCCGCCCCAATGGCGACAAGCACCGGCGCGGTCAACAGCGGCGCCATGCGTTGTAGCCATAATTCTTGCTTGGGCGCGCCCAAGCCGACCCAGACGATATTGGCGCTGCTGGCATTGATGCGGTCGGCATCAGCACGCTCCTCGGCCGCGCTGAGCGGGCGAAACGGCGGGGCATACGCGCCCACGATGCGTGCCTGGGGAAAGCGCGCGTGGAGGCGCTGCTGTAGCAGCGCGAGGGTCGCGTCCGTACTGCCATAGAGGAAATGGCGCCACCCCAGTTCAGCGGTGCGGGCGAAGCAGAGGTCAAAAAAGTCGGGACCATAGACACGCGTGTGGATCGGCGCGCCCCACATGCGCATGGCCCAGACGAGCGGCATGCCGTCGGGCACGGTCACGGCGTTGGGCGCATTCAGCGCCGCACGCAAGGTGGCATGCCGCTGCGCCTCCATCGTGACGTGCACATTGCAGAAATTCAGGCAGAGCTGCCCGGCACCGCCGACCGCCGCGCGCACCTGCGCGCACAGGCCGTCGTAATCGGTCACCGCCAGGCGGACACCGAGGATTGTTGAATAGTCCATGCAGCTTCCGGGATGGTTACGCTAGCTATTGTAGCAAAATACATTTTGACCCGCCCGTACAACGGCCGAGCGGGCCGCCGCCGTTTGGTTGCATCTCGAAGATGATTTTGGTATAGTAACGTTGATTTGGGTTGCGGGTGGCTGCCACCTCTTTTTATCTGACGAAACTCAACGACGCGACCGTATGAAAATGATGCCCCAGCCGTTCTTGGCACAACAAGTTACCGACAAAGTCTACTGGGTTGGCGCCGTGGATTGGTCGTTGCAGGACTTCCATGGCTACCGCACCGAGCGTGGCTCGACCTATAACGCCTTCCTGGTCTTGGCCGACAAAATCACCCTGATTGACACGGTCAAGAAACCGATGCTGCCGGAACTGCTCGCGCGCATTTCCTCGTTGATTGATCCGACCGAGATTGACTACATCGTCTCGCATCACGCCGAAATGGATCACTCCGGCTGTTTGCCCGAACTCATCGCACTGGCGAAACCAGAAAAAGTGTTTGCCTCGATCAATGGCGTCAAAGCGCTCGAACAGCATTTCCATCTTGGCACGCCGCTCACCGCCGTCGAAAATGGCGGGAAGATTGCGCTCGGTAACATGACGCTGACCTGCGTCGAGACACGCATGATTCACTGGCCGGACAGCATGATTTCATTCTTGGACAAGGAGGGCGTGCTCTTTGCGCAAGACGCATTCGGGATGCACCTCGCCACCGCCGAGTTGTTTGCCGATCAACATCCGCGCCACATTCTGCAATGGGAGCTCGAGAAATATTACGCCAACATCGTGCTGCCCTACTCGCACTTTGTTGAGAAGGCTCTGGCCGGGTTGCGTGCGCTGCAGTTGCCGATCCGCGTGATCGCGCCCGACCACGGCCCGCTCTACCGCACGCCCGAGGACATTGGCTGGGTGCTCGAACAGTACGACCGGATGGTGGCGCAGCGGCCGAACAGAAAAGCGGTGGTCATCTTTGACTCGATGTGGGGCAGCACCGAATTGATGGCGCGCGTGGTGGCCGAAGGGCTGAAGCACGCCGGCGTGTCAGTGAAAGTGCTGACGATGCACGGCGCGGCGCGCAGCGACGTGATCACGGAATTGCTGAACGCCGGCGCGCTGGTGGTCGGCTCGTGCACGATGAACAATGAAATTTTTCCGACTATGGCGGATGTGCTGACGTATGTGCGCGGACTGAAGCCGGCCAATTTGATTGGTGGTATCTTTGGCTCGTTCGGCTGGAGCCAGAATGCGTTCAAGGCACTGCACGACTATATGACCAGCATGAAAATCGAGTTGGTGGCCGAGCCGGTCAAAGTTCAATTTGTCCCGACCAAGGATGACTTGATGAAGTGCTTCGCCCTGGGTGAGGCCATCGGCACGGAACTCTGCGCGCGCTGCGAATAGGCTGCAGCGGGATGCGGCAACGGCGTTACATGAAACTTCTCAAGCGACAGGATATCATGCGCAAGGTGGTCATTGCCACCCTGCCGTGCCTGTTCGGCGCAGTGTATTACTTTGGCTGGCGCTGCCTGGCGGTGGTGGCGGTTTCGTGCGCGACGGCGTTCGTGTGCGAATACCTGTTTTGCCGTGGGCGCAAAGAGCCGGTCACCGAGGCGGTTTTTGTCACCGGCATTTTATTCGCGCTGATTCTGCCGCCGACCGTGCCCTGGCACGTGGTCATCATCGGTGCGGCCTTCGCGATAGTGTTTAGCAAGGAGGTGTTTGGCGGATTTGGCCGCAACATCTTCAATCCGGCCATGGCCGGGCGCTGCTTCATCTATATTTGCTTTCCGCTGGCCTTGACGGCGGCGTGGGCGCTGCCGGCCGAGGGCCTCTGGCGCTCGCCTTCGGCTGAATACAAGAAACCGGATGCCGTGCAGGCGTACACCGCCGGCCGGTTCGACGCAACCAGCGCCTGGGGCGCCTTGCGGTCATGGAGCAGCGCGCCCGGGCCGGATGCACTGACCAGCGCGACGCCCCTGGGCTTGGTCAAAGCCGGCAAACCGGTGCCGCCGCTCACCACCTTGTTGTTCGGCAACATCACCGGCGTGATGGGCGCAACCAGCGCGCTCTTGATTCTGATCGGCGGCCTGTATTTGTTCGCCACCAAGACGGCCAATCGCACGATCATTCTGGCGGTTATTCTCCCCTACCTGGCGCTGAACGCGCTGCTGCATTGGCTGGTCGGTCTGCCGTTTGTAGGCGCCTTGCCGCCAACGCTGGGTGCGGGCTTTTTGTTCGGTGCCTTCTTCATGGCGACCGATCCGGTCAGTGCGCCAAAGACCGGGCCGGGGCGCGTCATCTATGGCATGTTGATCGCGATTTTCACGTTGGTTATTCGCACCTATTCGATTTTTCCGGCCGGCTTTATGTTTGCCTTGCTGCTGGCCAACATGTTTGCGCCGATCATTGACTACGCCGTGATCGAGCTGAAGAAAAAACGCGCGCCGGCCAGCGCAGGAGCCGCGGCATGAAGGACAAAGCCTGGTATCCGGTGCTGTTCATGTTTCTGGTGACGGCCATTCCGACGGCGCTGCTGATCGGCCTGTCGCAGTACACTCGCGCACGGATTCAAGCCAACACCCAGATCTCGTTTGAAAAAGCAGTCCTGTGTGCCGTCGCGCCGGACAGCGCACCGACCTTGCGCGGCATGGCTCTTCATCAGCGCTTCCTGGCCGTGATCAACACCAATATCAGCGCCGCTGCCGGCGCGTACCGGCTGATGGACGGTGCGACCGTGAAGGCTTATGCCATTCCGTTTGCCGGCAAAGGTTTTTGGGCCACAATCAAGGGTGTCATTGCGATTGCGCCGGACAAGACGACCGTGCTGGGATTTCAGATATATGAACAAAGTGAAACGCCCGGCCTCGGCGCCGAAATAGCGCAGCCGTGGTTTGGCAAACAATTTCAGGGCAAGACGCTGGCCGCCGGCGTCGCGCCAATTATATTTCGGCGCAAAGGCGAACCGCTGGGCCCGCACGACGTGGAAGCCGTGACCGGCGGCACGCAAACATCGGTGCGGCTGGAACGCCTGCTGAATGACGCCGTCGCCACGTGGCGCGCGGCGCTCATCAACGCGCGCACCGCGCCTTGACCATGCCATGAGCCCGGCCCAACCAAAATCGACCGCCCGCAGCGTCACCCTCGACGCGCTCTGGTACAGCAATCCCATTTTCCGCCAGATCCTGGGCATTTGCAGCACGCTGGCGGTGACCAACCTGGTGCTCAACACCCTGGTCATGTGCGTCGCGTTGACGATCGTCACCGGCTTGAGTTCCTGGACCGTGTCGCTCCTGCGCAACGCCATGCCGCGCAACATTCGGATGATGGTCGAAACCTTGATCATGGCGTTTTACGTCATTATCGTCGACATCGCTTTGCGCGCCTATTGGCCGGAGATGAGTCGGAATCTCGGCCCGTTTGTCGGCTTGATCATCACCAACTGCATTTTGATGGGCCGCAGCGAGGCGTTTGCGATCAGCAATCCGCCGGGCATCTCGCTGCTGGACGGCCTGGCCAGCGGCGCGGGCTATTCGGCCGTCTTGCTGCTGATCTCGATCGTGCGCGAGTTGCTCGGCATGGGCACCTTGCTGGGCATGCCAATCCCCTTTTTCGCGGGGCCGCATTGGGACAAGTGGGTCATCATGGTGATGCCGCCCGGCGCGTTCTTCATGCTGGCTGTCGCAATCTGGATCTTGCGTTCGCTCGGTTCTGCCACAGAGGAGAAACCATCATGAATCTTTCCCACGAATTTGGCAGTGCGCTGGTCGTCTGCTTCGCGGCCATTTTCACCGGCAACATTCTGCTGACCACGTTTCTGGGGATGTGCTCGTTCCTCTCGGTCTCGCGCGAAGTGAAAACCGCCGTGGGCCTCGGCGCCGCCGTCGTCTTCGTCATGACCTGCACGACGATCCTCAACTGGGCCATGTATTGGCTCGTGCTGGTGCCGCTCCAGATTGAATTCTACCGCTTCATTTTGTTCATCATCGTGATCGCCGCCTTTGTGCAGTTCATCGAGATGGTGATTGAACGCTATTCACCACCGCTGTATTACTCACTCGGTATTTTCCTGCCGTTAATCACCGTCAACTGCGCAATTCTGGGCGCGGCCCTCTTCATGGTCATCCGCAAGTATACCTTCCTTGAAACCATCGGCTATGGCTTTGGCAGCGGCGCCGGCTGGATGCTGGCCATTGTGGCGATGGCCGGCATTCGCCAGAAGCTGGCCGTCAATCGAATTCCCAAAGGGCTGCAAGGGCCGGGCATCACCTTGATCATCGCCGGGCTGATGGCGCTCGGCTTCATCGGCTTCACCGGCGTGCTGCAAGCGCAGTAGACCTTTGCCCCCGGGCCCATGCTCTCCTTCCTTGCCACCGTCGGGATTGTCAGCGCGATCGCAGCCGCGTTGGCTGGGGTGCTGGTGTTTGCAGAACGGTTCATCAGCAATTACGGCGACTGCACCGTGGACATCAACGCCGGCACGCGCACGTTCACGGTCAAAGGCGGCAAGGCGCTGCTGGGCACGCTGGTCGAGCAGAAGTTGTTTGTACCCAGCGCCTGCGGCGGGCGCGGCACGTGCGGCTATTGCAAAATAAAAATACCGGAAGGCGCCGGGCCGCTGTTGCCGACCGAAGCGCCATTTCTCTCGGCCGCGGAGCGCGCCGCGAATGTGCGCTTGGCCTGCCAGGTTAAAGTCCGTAATGACATCAAGATTGAAGTGCCGTCGGAACTGCTGTCTGTCCGCGAATTTACCTGCACGGTCGAACGCATCCGCCCTTTAACGCACGACATTCGTGAGTTTCGCTTCAGGTTGCTTGATCCCGCGGAGATCAGCTTTATCGCCGGGCAATACGTGCAACTGCTCGCGCCGGTGTATCCAAAAAGCAGCGAAGAAGTCTACCGGGCCTATTCGATTGCGTCCGATCCGCGCGACAAGAAGGCGATCGAGTTGATCGTCCGGCTCGTGCCCGGCGGGATTTGCACGACCTACTGCTTCGAGTATCTGAAGGAAGGCGACCCGGTCAAGTTCAACGGCCCGTACGGCGAGTTTCGCATGGCGGACACGACCGCGCCGATGATTATGATCGCCGGCGGCTCGGGCATGGCGCCGATCAAGTGCATCTTGCAGCATATGCAAAACATCGGCAGCACGCGCGCCGCCTGCTATTTTTTCGGCGCCAACCAAGTGGGTGAATTGTTTGAACAAGACTGGATGAAACAATGCGAGCAGATCCTGCCGCACTTCACCTTTGTGCCGGTGGTCGCGCGGCCGGAAACCGCATGGCACGGCGAAACCGGACTGGTCACCCAAGCTGTCGCACGCGCGTATACCGACCTCTCCAGCCACGAAGCTTATCTGTGTGGAAGCCCGGGCATGATTGACGCCTGCATTGGGGTGCTGACCGAGCTGGGCATGCCGCAGCAAAAGATTTATTACGACAAGTTCGCGTGACCATGGCACAAATGGCACTATGATATGCGACATTTGCATGAAACTTCATTTTGTGAGGTCCCATGAAGCAAGCACCAGACCTGAAGAAACTCGAGGAGCTGTTGCACTCGTCGCAAATCGTGGCGGGCGGTTTTCTGGGCACCGATACACGCCCACTGCCGGAGATCATCGACACGGACGCCGCCACTTTACGCGCACTGGGCATGACGACTGCGGAATTGGCTGCGCGTATGGAGCGGGTGACGACCCTCGCGCGCGCCGGGCAAGGCATGCCGGTGCAGATCGCGCCGGACCTTGACGCCCTCGTCGAGGAGAGTCGCGGCCTGCTGGTCTGCCCATGGCCCAGCCCGGAACGGTTTGCAAAAACAACCACCACCCTAACGCAGCGCAGCACCGGCGCGACCGCGCGCTGGTCCACGCTGAGTGTCCATTTAATTCGTGCACACGGCTTTTTTCAAGGGCACGGCTCGCCGTATCGGATCGAGCCACCCACGCTGGTTGCACTCCTTACCACCCTGCCCGCCATGCCCACCACACCCACCTATCTCTGTCAAGTTTGCGGTTATGTATATGACCCGGCCAAGGGCGATGCGAACGCCGCGATTGCGCCCGGGACCGCGTTTGAAGCCCTGCCCGACGACTGGCGCTGCCCCATGTGCGGTGCGCCCAAGCGCATGTTCAAGAAGCGCGCCTAAGCGCCGTGGTCAATTGACAATTCTGGCCGGTTCGGATACAATTTAGAGCGTAATTACAGGAACCGTAAAGTACTCATGGTTATAGTTGAACAATTGGTCAAGACGTACGGCCCCGTGCTGGCGGTGGATCACATTTCATTCGCCGTCCAGGCGGGCGAAGTTGTCGGACTGCTCGGGCCCAACGGGGCGGGCAAGACCACCACGATGCGGATGCTCACCTGCTTCATGCCGGCGACCTCGGGCCGCGTGCGCGTGGCCGGCTACGATGTGTTCACGGACTCGGCCGCGGTGCGCCGCCAGCTGGGCTACATGCCCGAAAATGTGCCGTTGTACCCGGAGATGCGCGTCAGCGAGTACTTGCGCTATCGCGCCAAGCTGAAGGGGCTGCGCGGGCAGGCGCTTGAAGAGCGGCTGCGCTTCGTGATTGACGCCTGCGAATTGGGCGAAGTCCGCACGCGCATCAATGACCAGCTTTCCAAGGGCAATCGCCAGCGCGTCGGCTTGGCGGACGCCTTGATCAGCGATCCCGATTTGTTGATTTTGGACGAGCCGACCATCGGCTTGGATCCGAACCAAGTGCGGCGCGTGCGCGAACTGATCCTGGAGCTGGGCCGCCATCGCACGATCATCCTCTCGACCCATATCTTGTCGGAAGTCGAAATGATGTGTCAGCGGGTGATCATCATGCACCAAGGCCGGATCGCCGCGCAAGACACGATGGCCAATTTGCGCAGTTCGACCAAGCGCCTCTATCGCTGCGAGGTCAAGGCGCCGGCGCGCGAACTTGACCTGCTGCTGCGCGCGCTGCCGGGCGCCACCGAGGTTACTCTGACTGAGCAGGGCGGCTGGGCGCACGGCACGCTGCGCTGCGCCCTACCCGACACGGACCCGCGCGAGCAACTCGGCGCCGCCGTCCGCGCCAAGAACTGGGCCCTGCGCCTGCTGGATGTACACGAGCCGACGCTCGAAGATGCCTTTGTTGAAATCACCGCGCGGTAAGCGCCACGGGTTGTTCTCATGCGAAATTTCTGGACACTGTATAAACGCGAGCTGCTGACGCTCTATCTGACGCCGACTGGTTACATCGTGATGTGCGTCTTTCTGGGCGTGCTGGGCTGGGTGTTTTGGTTGCTGGTGCGCGTGCTGAATCTGCCCGACATGGTCAAAATCGACACGGATGTGTTCAGCATCATGTTTGGCGGCACCTTCTTTTACTGGATTGTGCTGGCGGCGATCTCGGCCGCGCTGACGATGCGCCTGTTCGCCGAGGAATACCGCACCGGCACGATTGAAACGCTGATGACCGCGCCGGTCTCCGACACCCAAGTGGTGCTCGGCAAATACTTGGCGGCCCTCTCGTTTCTGCTGCTGATGTGGGCGCCCACGGTCCTGTATGTGGTGGTGCTCGGGCGCTACGCCACGGTGGATTACGGGGTGGTTTTTTCGGGCTATATCGGCACCGCGCTGCTGTGCGCGATGCTGACGGCCCTGGGCTTGTTGGTCTCGTCGTGCACGCGCAGCCAATTTGTCGCGTTTTTCGTCTCGTTCGTGATCATCCTGATGCTGTTCTCCCTGAATTTCATGCAGAACATCGTGTCGCCGGGTTGGCGCGCGCTGTATCAGTATGTCAGCGTCTTGGAGCAGTTCAAGGAATTCTCCGCGGGGGTGCTCGATTCGTGCAGTTTTGTGTATTTTATAAGTGTGACGCTGCTGCTGCTCTTTGCCACGGTGAAAAGCGTCGAATCGCACAAGTGGAGGTAAGATGCGCAGTCAATTGCAACGCCGTTTGACCTATGGCGCCAACGTGGCCGTCGCGCTGGCGCTGGCCGGCGTCCTGGTCGTGATGGCCAACTGGCTGGCGAACAAGTATCCGTACCGGCACGATTTTGTGCAGACCAGCGATATGTACCGCTTGTCGGACAAGACCAAGAGCGTGCTGCGCGAACTGCCCACCAACGTGCATGTGTATGTGTTCAGCAATCCGCAGGATTCTGAGTTGTATGGCAAGCTCGAACGGCTCTTGCGGGCCTATGGCGACGTTTCACGGCGCGTCTCGTTTACCATGGTGGACTCGATTCGGGACATCGCCAAGTTGCGCGCGCTGGTGCGTGAATTGAGCGTGGATGCGCCCGACACGGTCGTGCTCGTCTATGGCGATCAGAAAAAAGTCCTGACCGAAATGGACCTGGCCGATTTCCGCTTTGATCACGATTACAACACCGGCGGGCAGATCAAAAAGATGCGCCTGTTCAAAGCCGAACAGGCTTTTACCTCGGCCTTGCTCGAATTGATGCATCCAGTCAAACTGACGGCGCGTTTCACGGTCAAGCACGGTGAGAAAAGCATTTTTGTGTTTGGCGCGGATGGCCTGAGCGAAGCGCGCCGCTTCCTTGCCCGCGACAATCTTGAAGCCCAGCCGCTCGAGCTGGTCACGCTGCAAACCCTGGTGCCGAGCAACTGCAACGTGCTGATTGTCGCTGGCCCGACCAAACCGTTTCTGGAGGCGGAAGTGAACCTGCTGCGGCGCTATTTGCTGGACGGCGGGCGCGCCTTGCTCTTACTGGATCCGGAACTCAAGAGCGGGCTCGAAGACCTGCTGGCCGAGTTCAACGTGCAGGTGGGCAACAACGTCGTGGTGGATCCCGAGCGGCGCCTGCCGTATGCCAGCCCGCTGCAGCTGGTGGTTGGCCTTTACGGCGATCATCCGATTACGCGCCGGCTGCAGACCTTCACCATGTTTTTTCTGGCGCGCTCGATCACCGTGCGCGACCCGCAGAACAGCGTCAATGTGGCCGATGAACTGATCATGACCGGCAATAAGGGCTGGGGCGAGAGCAAAACCGAGGGCGACACCTTCCGCTTTGACGAAGGCGAAGATTTGGCCGGGCCGGTCAGCGTGGGCGTCACCGTCGAAAACAAGAAGAGCGGCATGCGCCTGGTCGTGATGGGCGATTCGGATTTCATCACCAATCGCGAGATTGTGCAAGGCGGCAATCGCGATCTGTTTCTCAACGCGGTGAACTGGCTGTTGAAGCGCGAGTTTCTGGTCGCGATCGGGACAAAAACCGTGGTCGAAATGAAGCGCCTTGAATTGGACAAAATGCAATTAACCGTCGTCACCGTGGCGGTCATTGGCGTGATCCCCGCGCTGGCCTTGGTGGCCGGCTTGGGGGTGTGGCTGACGCGCCGGCGTTGAACACCCCACCCGCCGTGGTTATTAAGTCATGCCCACACTATTTTGACGAAGAGAAAAGAGAGCGTTGCCGAGTGAAGAGCGTTGACAATCAGCATGCACATTTTTCCTCTCTCTGCTCTCTTCCTGTCTCTTCGTTGATACGTACTCTGCGTTTAAGACCTTTGTAATAATGACTCGTCCCCCAGGGAGACAATGAGATTTCGCACCACTTTGATTTTGTTGCTGATGGTCGCCGTGGTCGGGGCCTATTTGTGGTATGTTGATCGGTATCAGCCCTCGACCGCCGAGCGCCACCTGGTCGAGAAACGCATTTTCAAAACGTTTGACCAGGACAAGGTCGCGGGCCTGCGGATTATCGTGGCGCAGCGCACCAACGAGTTCGGCGCGATCACCAATCGCGAAGAATTTGTGATCACGCGCGACGTGGCCGGCTGGAACGTCAGCACGCCGGTTAGCTTTCCGGCCGATGACGCGAAAATCCGCGCGATCCTGGATCAGGTCAAGAAATTGGATCTGCAACGCCAGATCAGCGGGACTAATTACACCCAGCTTGATCGCGCGGCCGCCGGCTTGACAGAACCCGATATTATCGCCGAATTTGATGTGCTGGACACGAATCTCATCCTGCACCTTGGCTTTGACGTGCCCAGTCAGTGGGCGGTGTACGTCGAAGTGCCCGGCCGCGCCGAGGCATATTTCGCGCCGCATGAGTTCAAAGAAGCGTTACGGCTGACGACCGACAGTGGCGTCAACGATGTGCGCCGGCGCGCGGTCTTCAATCTGCGCGCGTATCAAGTCGGCGGGTTGCAGCTCGAACGACCGGACGGCACGCTCGAGCTGCAGCGTGGCAATGACACCACCTGGCGGGTGATCCAGCCGACGGCGGATGCCGCCGATCACAAACAGATCGAGACGCTGCTCGGTAATCTCGAAAAATTATCGGTGGCCACCTTTTGTGACCCGCCCGCCACGTTTGGCACGCCGCGCTTGACGCTCACTGTGGTGCAAGGCACGACCTCACAGCGGTTGCAGATCGGTGATGAAGTCAGCGGGCCAGACGATTATGAAGACGAGCAGGGCCTGCGGCCGAAAAGCTTGTACCTCGCCCGCCGGGGCGAGTATCCGCAGTTCTTTACCGTCAAGAAAAGTGCTATCGCGCCGCTGCTGCGGCCCTTTGACACCTTGCGCGATCAGCGCTTGTTCGTGACCTACGATTATCACGATCCGCTGCGCCTGATTCAGACTGTCGGCGATGATACGCTCGAATGTGCGCGCGAAACCGACTGGCAGATCACCGGCGTGGACTCGCCCTTGATTGACGCCGCCAAAGTGGCGGATTATGTGTATGCCTGGCTTGACCTGCCGGTGACCAACTTCGCCGCGGGGGCGACGGCGCGCGCCGCATTGAGCAATGTCTGGCTGCGCTTGGTGGTGACCTGCAAGGACATCGAGCAGCCGCTCAGCCTGGCGCTCAGCGCGCCACGGGGGCCGTGGTGCTATGCCGAGCGCAGCCCGGGCGTGTATGTCGCCGTGGCGCACGCAACGGTCGCCGCCCAGCTCGCCACCAATGAGCTGCCATTCCTGACCGGTGAGCTGCTCGACCTGCCGGTCGCGCGCATTACCGCACTCGACGCAACCCTGCCGGATTGGTCGGGTAAACTGATCAAGAACAGCAATCAGTGGGTACTGATTCGCGCGGATGCCGTCACCTCGCTGCAAGACGATCTCGAGGTGACGTTGAAAACAGTGCTGCCCGTGCCGGTGTTGCGCTGGGTCGCGAAAGTGCCGCTTGCGGCACTGGCGCAGTACGGCTTGGCGACGCCGGCGCAGCGCTATCGGGTCGAGACCGAGCGCGGCGATCAGGCGGAACTATGCATTGGCGCGGCCACCCCGGACGGCTTCTTTGCGATGATCACCGGCCAACCGTATGTCGGCGTGGTGGACGCCGAGGTGGTGCAGAAATTAGCCGATCTGGTGCAAGCCGTGCGCTAAAGGTATGCATCTGCTGCCACAAACAATTCCGGATGTGCTGCTGATCAAGCCGACGGTGCATGGTGATGCGCGCGGGTATTTTTTTGAAAGTTACCGGCGCGATTTTTTTACGGCGCGCGGGATCAACCTTGAGTTTGTGCAGGACAACATGAGCAGCTCGGCGCGCGGCGTCGTGCGCGGCCTGCACTACCAGCTTGATCCGCATGCGCAGGGCAAGCTGGTGCGGGTTGTGTGCGGTGAAGTGTTTGATGTCGCCGTGGATCTGCGCCGCGGCGCGCCGACGTTCGGCCAGTGGGTCGGCTGCCTGCTCTCGGCCGAAAACCAGCTCTCGCTGTATGTGCCGCCGGGCTTTGCGCATGGCTTTTGCGTGATGAGCGCCCGCGCCGAGTTTCACTACAAGTGCAGCGGCTATTATACGCCGGGCCACGAGCGTAGTATTCTCTGGAATGATCCGGCGCTGGGCATCGCCTGGCCGATCAGCGCCGACCAAGCCTGCCTGTCTGTCAAAGATGCACAGGCGCCGCGCCTGGCCGAGGCCGAGATCAACTATGTGTACACGCCATGACGTTCAGTGCCGCCGTTGACGCCTTTGTCCGCCATCTCAGCGCCGAAAAGAATTACAGCGCCCATACTCTTGATAATTACACCCGTGATCTGAGCCAGTTCGCGCGCTTCCTTGGCGAGGCGCATGGCGGCGCGACGCCGGCGGTCGAGTCCATCAACATTGTTGATGTGCGCGCGCATCTGGCGACCATGATGAGCGCCGGTCGCGCGCGGCGCTCGGTCGCGCGCTACTTGTCTTCACTGCGCTCGTTTTTCAAGTTCCTGTTTCGGCAGGGGGTGCTGGCGGCCCCGCTGATGAGCGACGTGAAGACACCCAAACTGCCGCGCCCGTTGCCGAAATTCCTCACGTTGCTGGATGTCGAACGCGTGCTGGCCGTGCTCGCCGCGCCCACCCTGAAGGGCAGGCGCGATCGCGCCATTGTCGAGGCACTGTACAGCACCGGCATGCGTGTCTCGGAATTGGCCGGCCTGACGCATGCGCAGATGGACACGCGCAGCGGCGTGCTGCGCGTGCTGGGCAAAGGCCGCAAGGAGCGCTTGGTCTTGCTGGGTGGGCCGGCGCGGGCCGCCGTGACGGCCTACCTCGCGGATGCCAAGTATTGCGGCCGCGGGTCGAAAGATGCGGTCTTTAAAAATCGGTTTGGCAAACGCCTGGGCGTGCTGAGCATCGAGCGCATGTTGGCGCGCGCGGGCAAGGCGGCCGGGCTGGCGCAGCGCGTGACGCCGCACACCTTGCGGCATAGTTTCGCCACCCATCTGTTGGATGCCGGCGCGGATTTGCGCAGCGTCCAAGAATTGCTCGGGCACGCCAGCTTGTCGACCACCCAGATTTACACCCATATTACGCCTGAACGTCTCAAGCGCGCGTATGACGGCGCGCATCCCCGGCACTGACGTGCTTCGCAGGCATACCGCGCACGCAGAGGAACTTGTATGACTACCTATCACCACCACATCCTGCGCGCGCTGCTGGGGCTGGCCTGCGCCTGCGGCCCCAGCGCGGCGGCCTTGTTTCTCGAACCGCTGCTGGCCGAGCCGCTGCCGCCTGCCTGCACCACGACGCAGCTGGCCGGCGCGCTGGATGCGGAGCCGGATGCGTTGCTGCACGCGCGCTTGATTACTCACTATGTTTTGACCAACGCCACGCCCGCGCTGTTGGATTTTTTTGTGGCGCGCAACAACGACGACGCCTTTGACGGCAGCCTGCGGCAGTACGACCTGGCCCTGGCGCAAACACTGACTGGCATTCGCATGGATAATCAGGATTTGGTCAGTCGCGGCGTGGATGCGCTGGCGTCGCGCTGCCAGAAGAGCGCCAACGCCGCCTTCTGGTTGACCTATGGCCTGTGCCTGGCGCAGGTTGATCTGGATGTCATTGGCCGTTCGCGCTTCACCATGTCGCCCATGAAGGAAACGGCGATGCAGGCGGTGACCCGCGCGATTGAGTTGCAGTTGCGCTTTCCGCAGCGTGGCTTTGGCCCGGCATTGCAGCAGGCGCTCACCTGCTTTGCGGCCTATCCGGTCTACGAAAAATTCTCCGCGCAAGTGCGGGCGCAGAACCTGCCCGCCATGACCCCGGCAGAATATTGGAATGGCATGCTGCTCCTGCGTGGCGAGGATCCGCAACTCGGCTATGATGCGTTGGTGGCGCGCACCGCGCGCACCGCGTACCTCCTCAATTTCGCCACGTGGAGCTGTGTCCTGCATTTGCAGGACTTCGATGAGTACGGCATGTGCGCCAACGGCACGTTGCTGGCGGTGCGCCAAAGCGGGGCCTTGCCGGTCTATGCAACGCGCACTGGCAAACGGGTCGCGCGCCTGCCGCGCGTGCAGGAATGGACCGTCGCGGCCGACAGCAGTATCGGCGTGATCCGCAATCCAGGCACGCCCGCCAGTGTCTATGATTTTGATGTCGCCGACTTTTCCGCGGGCGAAGTGCTGGCCACCTTGTACCGCGCCTTCGCCCGCGCCGTGCGCATCTATGGCGTGGCCATCACGCGTGATTATGCGCTGGCTGCCGTGCATTACCAATTGCCACCGGACGTCGCGCGTGTGGATGTCTGGGATGTCCGCACCAGCCGCCTGCTGGGCACCCTGACCAATCCCGGCGGCTTGCCCGTCAGTTGGAGCCCCGACAATCACACGCTTGTGCGCAGTGCCACGCCCACCGAGTACAGCCTGTGTAACGTGCGCGTGCTGACCGGCGCCAGTGAGAGCCCGTATCCTCCGGCCAAGCAAGAGCCGCGTCTGCGCCTGCCCCAGCCCTATCCGCGCGCCGCCTTTTTGCAGAAGGGCGCCGCCTTGCTGTGCTGGAACGATGAGCGCAGCGGCTGCGACGGCTTTGGTTTGTATGACACCGCCAGCGGCACTGTGCTGGTCCAGTCATCCAACCAGTGGGACGGGCTTGCGGTCGTGGATGACGGATCGTGGTTTGCGGTCTGGCGCGGCACAGAGCTGCGCCTGTATGCGGCCCGCCCGGCCGCGCGCGGCACCGTGGCGTTTTCCACCAATTTGCCGGCGCCGGTCGCCACCGCCGCGCTCGCGCGCAACGGCGACATGCTGGCCGCCGCCACGTGCGCGGGGGTCGTGTATCAATGGTGCCTCGACGGTGCTGACCGGCTGGCGCTCGCGCCGCTGGTAACGCATGACCTGGCCCTGTCGCTGCTAACCTATGAAGAGGAAAACCGTTTCGTTGCCGCGCACAGCCCCAGTAGCCAATGCGTGTATGTCGCGGCCCTGCAAGCCGGCGGCATGTTTGATAAATTCTCCGTGTTGGGCTGGGTGCCCATGACCCAGCCGCCGCTCGATGTTCAAACCTTGCTGCGCCCATCCGTACGCCGCGCCACGCGCACCATCCCCGCCACGCCGCGCAGCGCTGACGCCTTCGACCAATCCGTCATCCAGTTTCACACTCTCGACCGCACGCGCTACACCGATCTGAATCAGGATGGCACCGATGATGCCATCGCCGTCGGGATGGGCACGCTGCTCGCCGTGCCGACCAACACGTTGTATCTGTTGGATGGCGTGCGTGCCGTGCCGCAGTTCGGCAGCATGGATGCGCGGCCGTGTGCCGCGGTGTTGTATCGCAGCGCCAACCAATGGCGGCCGGTGCTTGTCGCCGAATGCTCGCCGCGCGGCACTGGCGCGTTTCCGTTGGTCGTCACCGCTATGGCGTTCACCAATCCGGCGCTGACCTGCCTGGCGCTGCAAAGCGCGGGTCGCGATGCGCAGGTCGCTTTGAGCGTCTTCGCCTGCGCGCCCTCCAATCTGACAGTCATGCTGACTGTGACCAATGCAGCACCAGGATTGCGCGTGCAGCACGATGCCGACACCGCGCTGCTATCACTGGCACAGCCACTGGTGACGCCGTTTCAAGCCTTCCCGGCGCGTGCCGCGGGGCTCGACTATCACCTTGAGTACAGTATTGATGACATGCTGGCGCGCAAAGTCAGTGAAACCCTGCAGGTCACGCCCGCCTTTACGCTCAGTGTCAGCAATGTCACGCGCACGGGCCGCGCACTCTGTGCGCAACAAGCGGCATTGCTGCGCGGCAAAGGCATGTGGCGCGCCACCCCGCAATCATACGCCACCCGCCTGTTTCCCGCCTTGACCCCGTTCGTGGTGGAAAGCACCGGCAAAGGCACGGCCATCTTGCGCAGTGCCATGCTCGGTTTCGGCGACGCGCGCGTGTTTCTGTATCAGCCGTTTTATGCCAGCGGCGGATCGAGCGTCTGGCATCATGCCCTGGCTGCACCGCTGCCGGCCGACGCCGCAGCGCTTGACGCCCTCTACGCGCCGGCCCCGCGCTGACTGTAGCTGACTGTAGCCGGTTGTGCATTTGTCACCGCTGTGCTATACTGTTGCATCTCATGCAAAGGAACGGCCATGCGAACAATGAACTTGTTATATCGCACACACCGGCACGCCGCCGGATTGCTTGTCGCCATCGTGCTGCTCGCGGCCTGCAGCGCGGTACACGATGTCAGCGAGACGAATACTGCGTCCGCCACACCCGTCAAGGTCGGCGATGAGGTGCAGATCACCCTCGACGCCAATCCCACCACTGGCTATGTCTGGGAACTGACCGAACTCGACACCACCCGGCTCCAACAACTCGGCATGTTCGACTATCAGTCCGACACCGAACAGCAAGGGCTGTACGGCGCGCCAGTAAAAATGACGGCGCGCTTCAAGGCCATCGCACCGGGCACCGCCACGGTCGTGCTGGTCTACCGCCGGCCCTTCGAAACCAACACGCCGGCGCAGGTGGTGCGGCGCATGATTGCCATCACGCCCTGACGCGCGTGCGTGATTTTTTCGTTAACCATTGGCGGCACATCATCGCGGCCACGCGGTTCTCGCTCACGGGACTGCGCGTGGCTTGGCGCGAAAAGGCCTTTCAAGCAGAACTGGGCGTGTTGGTAATTGTTGCCATTCCGCTGGGCTGCTGGCTGGGGCACACCGGCGTTGCACGCGCCGTGCTGATCGGCAGTTGGGCGCATGTCCTGGTCATCGAGCTGCTGAACTGTTCGATTGAAGCCACTGTCGACCGCATCGGTCCCGACCATCACGTGCTCTCCGGCATCGCTAAAGACTGCGGCTCGGCCGCCGTGTTTTGTTCTGTCCTGCTGGCGATCCTAGTCTGGTGCCTGGTGCTTTTTTGCTGAAGGTCAAAGGTCAAGGATCAAAGGCGGCATGATCCCGCTCACGCTCATCACCGGTTTTCTTGGTGCGGGCAAAACGACATTTCTGCGCCACCTGCTCGAGCAGCGCGCCGCCGCGCTAGCGCACGGCACACTGGCCGTCATCATCAATGAATTTGCGGATATCGGCTTGGATGCCGTGCAACTGCCCGACGGCGATTATCACAAGTGGGAGCTCAGCCGCGGCAGCATTTTCTGCATTTGTCTGCGCACCGATTTTATTGCCTTGCTCGAACGCATTGTGCGCGAGATCAACCCCGATGAGATCTGGGTTGAGGCCACCGGCGTCGCCGATGTCGAGGAAGTCTTCAAGATGCTGAGCGCGCCACCCGTGCGCGCCACGGTATACTTGCGTACAAATGTATGCATGGTTGATCCGCACACCATCCTGAAAGTGCTGCACACGTTGCGCGCGGCGCAGCAACAAGTCGTGCGCGCCGATGTCATCGTCCTCAACAAAATTGACACCGCCGACGAGGCCATGCTGGCGACGGTCGAGCGCACGGTGCGCACGCTTAATGCGCACGCGCCCATGCTGCGCGCAACGCATGCCCACGTCGCGCTTGACGCTCTGCCCACCTTTCAGCTGCCGCGCCTTGACCTGCGCCCGTTCGGTGGTCACCCGCCGCAGCCGATCGCCGCGGTCACCTTCGCGGAAGCCTGGACGATTCCGCGTGATGCCTTCGCTCAGTGGTGGCGCGCGCACCAGCACGGCATCTGGCGCGTCAAGGGCCGGCTGCGCACGCCCGACGGTGATATCTGGGTGGATGGCACGCTGGCCACGCTCGACCTGCGGCCGTGCGCCGACCTGCCGACCTTGCCAGCCGCGACGACCTTGGCATTTGTTGGCCCGGGCCTGCAGCGCACGGTGCTGCAAGCCGCGCTGCAACGCCTGTGCAGCGGCGGCGAGTTTTAAGTTTAAAGGTTAAAAGGTTTTAGGTCTAAGGCTGTTTTGAATCCCGCCAACGGCGACTGCGCGGCAATGTTAGTTGCCTTTGTCGTAGACGCGGTGGCTCGCCGCTTTCTTTGCGCTGCGGTTGGCAATCGGAAAACGCGGCGAGCCGCCGCGTCTACGTACTGCGCCTGTCGCAGACAAGGTATCCAGCCGCTTAAATTGACGCGCATGCGCCAGTAGCGGTGAAGAGCAGCGGCAAGAAATCCCCCAACCCCGTTTTGCAAAGGGGGACAACAGAAACAGATCTGCGACACGGCGGCCGCTCCCATTGCAGAGGTTTTCGGTTTTCAGTTTGCAGTTTTCAGTCCAGCATCCAGTATCCAGCATCAGCCGTTCGTGTCTTCGTGGCAAAGATTGCTGCGGCGCGGCGCGGCGGCCGCTCTACGTTTGTTCTGCCGAACCTAACACCTTTCAACCTTTTAACTTTAAACTGCACAACAGCAGCAGCGGCAGCAGCAGCACCGGCTCGGGCACCGGCCAGATCTCCACGTCATCCAGCAACATGCTGCTGCCACTCGCCGAGTTGGACGTGCCGAAGACCAAGTCCATACTGGTCCAGTCGGCCGCGAACGTGACGGTTGTAAAGTAGAACGGCATGCTCCACGGCAAGAAATCCTGCCGCTGCACCTCAACACCGCCAATCCTGACGGTGAAATTCGAGGGACTATAGATGTTGTTCATGCCCGGCCGCGCGTTGTAGTAGTAGCTGAGATTGTACACCTCGCTCGCCGTCAGCCCCTCAATCGTTTGCTTGAGCATGGTCTGATGATCCGAGTTGAAATACCACTCTTCGCTCTTGTTGTCAAAAAAGGCGCTTTGGCCTTCTGGCACTGTGGCGGGGCTGATGTACGGGTTGCTGTTGGTGCCGGTGCCAAAGGTGGCACTGTTGTAGCCGCCATCATAATACGTCCAGCCGGCCATGACATCATTGATCGGCGCCCACGCCGCATTGACGTTGATGAAGCCCCAGCCGCCGCCTGGGCCTTGCTCGCCGCTGGCCTCGAAACTCGGATTCTGGATGAGAACTTCATTCGGGCGACTGCGCTGGTAGAGACAGACCGCATCCACGAGCAGGCACGAGAGCGTGCCGGTGCCCGGCGCCGAATCATCCAAGCGGATGTTGCGGATCACAACGCGGGCGGCCGGAAACAGCGGTTTGAAGACAAAACTCCGGAAGTGATACGGATTGCCGATGCCGACCGCGCTGTTGGTGTACGTGCCCAAGAAATTCTGACCAACATAAAGGGCGTAGATGCAGAAATTGGTTGAATACGCGCTCGGATTTTCACGCGCATTCAGCCAGAGCTGCAGGCAGTATTCCTGGTTGGTGTCAAAGGCCAGCGACGCGGACCGGATCTGGACGTAGCCGCCCGTGCCGGTGCCGAACGTGTCGATGAACGCGACTTGGGTCTTGTCGGGCCGATTGCCATTATCCGCTTGGCCACTGCCACAGACACCGACGGTATAGGCATTGCTGTCCCAGCCAGTGATGGCGCTGTAGGTCCAGTCCGGGTTGCTGGCCGGCCACTCGAAGCTGGCGTTTGGCACATAGACACTTTGCAGCGCGTGGGCCGGCAGCGACAAGGATACAGCGGCGGCTACAAGGATCGGCAGAGTTTTCATGAGAGCTCCTAAGATTAGTTATCGGTTATCAGTTTTCGGTGCAGCGGCAGAGTTAGCCAGCGCGGCGAATGCTGCGCTCCAATGTGGGAGCCGGTTCCATCCGGCGAATGCAGCAGATGCAGCATCGCGGCACGGCGGCCGCTCCGCGTTTGTTCTGTCAAACCTACCACCTTTCAACGTTTCACCTTTTCAATCCCGCCGGTGGCGGGACTCCAAGCAGCTCCAAGCAGCTCTGCAACCTGCAAGGTGCATCGGTAGTCGGTGCGCCAGTAATCGCTGAAACATAAAACCTTTCAACCTTTCAACTTTAAACTGCACAGCAGCAGCAGCAGCGGCAGCAGCAGCGCCGGCTCGGGCACCACGCTGATCTCCACGTCGTCAATGCACATGGTGGCGCTGTTCTGCGGCGAATTGGACGTGCCGAAGGCCAACTCCATGTACTGCCAATCAGCCACGAACGTGACCGTCGTCGCAAAGAATTGCGGCGCATATTCAAGCAGGTCCTGCTGCTGCACGATCGTGCCGCCGATCGTGACCGTGAAGTTGGAGCAGGGCCGCACCCACAAGCCGGGCGCCCACTCTTGGGCTGGGCGCCCATTGTAACGGTAGTTCAGCTCGTACACTGCGCCCACGTCGAAGCCGTGGATGGTCTGGCGCAGCTTGGTTTGATACTCGGAGGTGATGTAGTACTGCTCCGCCTTGTTGTCAAAAAAGGCATTCAGGCCTTCCGGCACGGGCGCGCTGGTGAAATACGGATTGCCGTTGACGCCGACCCCGAAGGCCGCGACGTTGTAGCCGCCGTCCCAGTAGTCCCAGCCGGCCAAAAAGTCCCAGAGCTGGCCCCAGTTCTCGGTGACGTTGATGATGCCGAGGCCGCTGCCGCCCGGCCCCTGTTCGCCACTGGCCTCAAAGCTGGGATTCATGACGACAAGGCTGTTGGGCCGGCTGTTCTGAAACAGGCAGACGGCGTCGAGCGCCAAGGTGGAGAAGACATTGGTGGCGATCTGGTAATTGCGGAAATACAGCGCACCGTCACTGGTCGCCGGCGTGAAGACCAGATTGGTGAAGTAATAAAACTCACTCCAGTTATCCAGGGCCGTGTTGGTGATGGCCGCCAGCATTTGATTTTCAAAGAAGACGCCGAAATGACAGACGTTGGTATTTATCTCATTGGTCCAGTAGCGCGCATTATACCAGAACTGGAGATTATACTGCTTGGAGGTGTCAAGACCGGTGAGGGTCTGGCTGATGTCCAAGGTGCCATCTTCCGTGTTGAGGAAGGCGACTTGGCGTTTATCGGGCCGCTTGCCCGTGTCGGCATAGGCGCCCCAGCCGCTGGCGGTGGGATTGAGGCCGGAGCGATTATTGCTGCGTGTCCAGCCCATAATGTTGGTGAAACCGAGGCTGTCGTTGACATTCGTCGGCGACTCGAAGCTGGCGTTGACGATGTAGAAGCTTTGTATGGCGCGCGCCGGCAAAACCCACAGCATCACGGTCATCACGAGACTACCCAGCAGTAACGTTTTTTTCATATAACAAACTCCCGACAGCATTTGGTTACTATGGAAGAAACAGCAATTGACGAGTGACGAGCACGGAGGTCAGAAGGTAAACGTTTTGCACTTCCATCTTCGTCACTCGTTGATCGTCACTCATCAATGCGCCGTGCACAGCGTTTCACGATGGCCACAGTCCTTGCCTTTTACATACTCGCGGTCACGCTCCCGCATGCTGGTCAGCGCGCGCGTCGCGCCGCCAGCCACGCCGCCAGGCCGAGGCCGAGCGCCGACAGCGCCAGCGGCTCGGGAATCGGCCAGATTGAGACATCGTCAAGGCACATGCTGGCGCCATCCACTGAGTTGGACGTGCCAAACACCAACTCCATTGAGGTGGCATCCGCCTTGAAACTATTGGTCGCCGATAAGAACTCATTTCCCCACGGCATGAGGTCGTCGCGATGCACTTCGATGCCGCCGATTTTCACCGTGAAATTCGAGGGGCTGTAGATGTTGTTAAAGCCCGGCCGCGCCTGATAGCGGTAGCTCAAGCAATAGTCTTGGTTGATTGTCAGGCCCTCGATGGTCTGCTGCAGCATGGTCTGCTTCGAGGAATTGCCATACCAGAATTCACTTTTGCTGTCCATGAAGGCATTCAGGCCTTCGGGCACGGGTACCCAGCCGCCAAAGAAGGGACTGCTGTTGGTGGCCGTGCCGAACGTAGCGGCGTTGTAGCCGCCGTCATAATACGTCCAGCCGGCCATGATGTCATTGAGCGGGGCAAAGCCTGCAGTGACGTTAATGAAGCCCATGCCGCCGCCGCCCGGGCCTTGGTAGCCGCTGGCCTCGAAACTTGGATTCTTGATGATGACTTCATCTTTCTTATCGAGCTCGAAGACCGTGATGCCATCGAGCAAGAGGTAGGTCGACTCATTATTCAACGCAGTGGTGGCGCAGTTGCGGAAGCGCAAATACGCAGTAGTCCACAGTGACGTGAAGGTGATTTGCTTGAAGTGGTAGGGATTGCTGCCGCCGACGGCCGTGTTGGTGAAACCGAAGTCGCCGCCACTGAGCGACTGGCTGCCCGCCGCGCTGATGCCCTGCAAGGTGACATCGAAGACACACGACTGGTTCTTGCTTTGCGCGCTGGCGTTATGCCAGAATTGCAGGACGTACTTCTTGGTCGTGTCAAATTTAAGGGGTTGACGAACATTGGTATGGTACAGCGTGACACCGTTCGGTGAATACGCGCTCAAGTAAACAACGCAGGTCTTATCGGGACGCTTGCCATTGTCGGCCGGACCAGTGCCATCGTCTTTGCCGATCCAATTGGGCAGGCCGCTGCCAAAATTGTTCTGCCAGCCAGCGCCGAATGCGTTGGTGAGATCGCTGCCATTCCAAGGGCTGGCGCCAAAGTACGTGCCAATTTCAAAGCTGGAGTTACTGACGATGACGCTTTTGGCAGCCAAAGCGTGCTGTGCGCCCAGGATCAGGGTCAGAGCAATCAGCAGTGCGGTCATGGTTTTCATACGATTCCTTTAGTGAAAACAGTGAGCAAAGTTGGCTGGCGCCGCGCACGCGCGGGCATGCGCGGCGCCAGCAATGGAACGTTAAGGTTAGCGCGCGCGCCGGCCAGCCAGCCACGCCGCCAGGCCGAGGCCAAGCGCCGAGAGCGCCAGCGGCTCGGGCACCTGCCAGATTTCCACGTCGTCAAGGCACATGGAGCAGCCATCCACCGAGTTGGACGTGCCGAACACAAGTTCCATTGAGGTTGCGCTTGCCTTGAAGGTGACCGTGGTCGGAAAGAACGTGTTGCCCCATGGCATTTGGGCATCGCGCTGCACTTCAACGCCGCCGATTTTCACGGTGAAATTCGAGGGGCTGTACATGTTGTTGACGCCCGGCCGCGCCTGGTAGTTATAACTCAAGTAATACCACGCGTCGGCGGTCAAACCGTTGATGGTCTGCTTCAACATGGTTTGCTTGGATGAATTTCCATACCAGAATTCACTCTTGTTGTCCATGAAGGCACTCTGGCCTTCGGGTACGGGTACCCAGCCGCCAAAGAAGGGACTGCCGTTGGTGCCCGTGCCGAACGCTCCGTTGTTGTAGCCGCCGTCATAATACGTCCAGCCGGCCATGACATCGTTGAGCGGGGCCCAGCCTGCAGTGACATTAATGAAACCCCAGCCGCCGCCCGGGCCTTGTTCGCCGCTGGCCTCGAAGCTCGGATTCTTCACGACAATTTCGGGCACGGTGGCACTGTGGCCGAGTTGGAAGAGGGTGATGCCGTCGAGCAAGAGCGCGGAGAGCTGGCCATTGCCGCCGACATCCGGCAGCCGGAAGTTGCGGATGCGCAGGTCGTTGGCGCCGCTGTTGGCCGGGGTAAAGATAAAGTTGGCAAAGTGATAGGGATTGGCGCCGCCGACGGCGCTGTTGGTGATGGTGCCCAAGGTTAGGCCGCCGCAAGTGACATCAAAAATGCAGATGTTGGTATTGTAAAGATCCGTGTAGTTGCGCGCGTTATGCCAGAACTGGAGGCAATACTTCTTGGCGGGGTCGAGCCCGCTGATGCTCTGACGGATGTTGACGGTGCCGCCAAACGTAAAGAGAAACGCGACTTGGGTCTTGTCCGGGCGCTGGCCGTTGTCGGCGAAACCGCTGGCACACACCCCCACATAGGGCATGTTACTATTCCAGCCGGTGACTTGGGAGTAGGTCCAATCGGGGTTGCCGGCAGGGCTTTCGAAGCTGGCGTTGTTGATGTAAACGCTTTGCAGGGCGAAGGTGTGCTGCGCGCCGAGCAGCAATGCCAGAGCGGCCATCAGGGTGATCAGAAGTGTTTTCACTGTGTTCTCCTTGTGAAGTGTTTGAATGGTGTTGTACAATCCGCTCGCATCAGGGCGGACGAAATCGTCTCACAGCAGTGTAGCATATCGCCCCTTGGATTGCAAGAACAATTGTGCCACGATTTGTACGATTGTGCCATTAATTTCCTTTTCGCAAAGGAAATCATAGAATGCGGCGGCGCAATCTTACTCGGTATGCGGTATTCAGTATTCAGTATTCAGTGTGCTGAAGGAGAGTGGGAGCCGCTTCCGTGCGGCGAACGCTGCGGCTTCTGCTCTTCCACCGAATACTGATTACCGAATACTGAACACTGCGCATGGAGCCGGTGCCATGCGGCGCGGCGCGGAGGCGGAATTATCCGCAGGTTACGCCGATTACGCCGATGCAGCGGGGCATGACAAACCATGCAAATCATGGTAATTTCTTTTGCAGCAAAACAAATTATGATGCAGTGCTGGTCTGCTTTGAGATAATCCGCGGCATCTGCGTAATCTGCGGATAATATTCGCTGCAGTCCTGGGATGGGCATCTCCGCCGCTTGGCGGGATCATGGTGGTTTCTATAATCCCCCTTTCCTAAAGGGAGTACCCCGCATAGCGGGGGGAGGGATTTTGCAGAAAGCAGGAAGAAAGCAACAGCAGCAAAATCCCCCTGCCCCCTTTACGAAAGGGGGATTGCAGCAGTTGCCAGCGAGTTTTCATTTAATTATATGCAGCCACAATCCCGCCTGTGGGCGTCTCGCATCCTTGCCGGCGCGGCGCTTTTTTGCTATACTATGCGCTATGAGAATCATGGCACAAATATACAAGAGAGGTTTAGCGTGGATGAACACTACAATTGGCCTGGCGGCAGTGACCGTCGGCACACTGGCGGCATGGGGCGCAGATAAGACATCCGCGCCACCGGCATTGCGCGAGATCGCGCCGGACATTTTCATGTTCCGCGATGCGGGCAATGTCTATTGCATTCGCTCGGGCAACGAGGCCTTGTTGATTGAGGCCGGCAGCGGCGCGGTGACCAACGCGCTCAAGAAGATCGGGGTCAAGCGAGTGGCGTGGGTGCTGCACACGCACGCCCATCGCGACCTGTGCCAGGGCGATGCGGCACTGGCGGCGGCGGGCGCGAAAATCGCCGTGCCGGACGGCACGCGGGCGCAGTTTGAGGACGCGGCCACGCAGTGGTATGACCGCGAATTGCTGAACGCGTTTGATTATGGCGACAAGTATTTCCTGCCCTTGCGGAATATTCCCGTGCAGCACGTGCTGACCAACGGCGAAGTGTTTGTCTGGAAAAATGTGCGCCTGCGCGTGCTGGCGACGCCGGGGCACACGGCTCCGCATCTGGCATTTGTGCTGGAGCGCGGCGGGAAGAAGTATGTCTTCTGCGGCGACGCGATCTGCACGCCGGGCAAGGTCTGGGAGCTGGACGCGCTGCAATCAACCTATGAGGAATTCATTCAAGGGCCGCCGGCGTTGAAGCGTGTGCCGGAGCTGCAGGCGAGCCTGGCACGCTTGCGCGCGGAGCAGCCGACTTTGTTGCTGCCGGCGCATGGCGTGCCGTTCGGCAACTGTGGCGCGGGCATCGAACTGTTGGAGCAGAACCTGGCGACGATGATGGCGGCGCTGGCGAACACCAACTATTTTGGTGGGGTGGGCGCGACCCTGCCACAGGTGCAGGCATTGCAAACCTGCGCGATCACCTATCTGCTGCGCGGCAGCAACGGGCTGGGCGTGGTGATTGATCCGAGCGTGGATCGCGCGCCGGACGGGCAACTGCTCGGCACATGGCTGAAGAACCAGATGGGCACGCAGCGCGTGGCGGTGGTGCTGATCACCCATTATCATGCGGATCATCTGGCGATGGCCCCGGCGGTGTTGCAGCACTATGGGGCGGCGCTGTACACGCACGAAAAATTGCGCGAGATCTTGGAAGAGCCCTTGCGTGTACACCGGCCGTGTGTGTTTCCACAGGGCATGCGCGTGGCGCGCAGCTTCAAGGATGGCGAGGGCTTCGCCCTCGACGGCCTGCGCTTCACTTTCTATGATTTCCCCGGGCACACCTACTGGCATCAAGCCGTGCTGGCCGAAGTGGATGGGCAGCGCATTTTGTTCACCGGCGACGCGATTGATGATTACCGTCATGTGCGCAGTATTGATTGCTGCAACTACAATCCGATCTCGGACAGCGCGGGCGCGATGCGCTGCGCCGCGGTGCTCGAGAAAACCAAGCCGGACTACATTGCCACGGGCCACTGGGGCATTCATCCGTGGAAGGCGGCGTATGTGCCGCCGCTGCGCGCGTGGGTGCGCACCCGCAACGCCGCGCTGACGGCGCTGATCGGACAGGCCGAGCCGAACCTGGGCTATGACGTGCACTGGGCGCGGCTGGATTCATTCCGGAATGTGGTCAGCAATCAACTGGCGGTGACGCTGACGGCGCGGGTGCACAATCATCTGGCGGTGCAAGGGACCGCGCGGCTGGTGCTGACGCTGCCGGCCGGCTGGCGGGCGACGCCGGCCGCGGCGACCGTGACGCTGCCGGCGCAGGGTGACGGCCAGGTTGCGTTTCGGGTTGAGCCGGCGCGGGATGCGGCGCCGACGCGCCATATGATTGGGCTGGATGTGACCCTGAATGGCCAGCGGTATGGCGAACTGGGCATGGCCTACGTCGACATTGGCGCGGATTACAGTGTCGAGCGGCGCAAGCCGACCTGGCCGATGTCGGGCTTGTTGGACCCCGGGTATGGGAAGTTCTGATGGACGCAGATCGGACGGATCAGACAGATGATTTTCAGCGGAAGAAATGGTCGGGCGGGACTTGCGCGAAGGCGACCTGCAGGCCGTGGTGGGTCGGGTTGGGTTGGTAGGCGAGGCGCACGCCCTTAGGCGCGGACGCGGTGATGCGCAGCACGCCGTCGGACTTTTCCCAGCGGACATACACGGGGCCGCGCGCGCCGGCACTGCCGCCCTCCGCCCAGGTCATGCGCGCAACATGCGGACTGATCTGATAGGCTGCGCCGCCAGGCGTGATCGGGCGGATGCCGAGCACAATCCGATTTAGGAAATACAAGGGTGCCGCGGACCAGGCATGACAATGGCTGCGGGTCGGGAAGTCAGCCGTGCCGAGCACGCCGGTGGGAAACTGCTCCCAGACAGTAGTGGCGCCAGCTTGGAGCATGGGCAGGAAGTTGTCCGCGAGCGAGTCCAGAATGACATCATCGCGGTCAACTTTCTCAAGTGCTTCGTACAAATATTGAATGGCGAAGGGCGAGCCGACACGCGTCATGGTTGCAGGCGGTGCAAGGCAGTTGGCCAGCGCGGCGGCCGCGTGTTCTGGCGGGATCACGTCATAGAGCAGGGCGAGGAAGCTGGTGTGCTGGCAGGTCTTGTCGCTCAGCATAGTATTGTCATGGACGCTGTCGGGATAGGTGTTCGTGGCCGGGTTCCAGAGGGCGTTGAGGGCGGTGGTGAGTTCATGAGCGAGGGTGTCGAGCCAGGCGGCGGCGCGGGCATCGCGCACGACATCCGCGCACCAGCGCGCCGCGCGCACGGCACCGACGAGCAGCAAACTGTTATGCAACACCGTGCAATGGCGATCATCCACCGCGGCCCAATCGAACATATTCCAGAACGGCCCGCTGAAGAGGCCGCGGGCATCACGCATGCCGGCCGCATTGCGCAGGTTTTGCATGACGGCGGGCCAGATCTGCTTGAGAAAGGCGCGGTCGCCGGTGGCGAAATAATAATCCCAGATGCCAATGCCCCAGAGAAAGCTCCAGGCGGGCAGCAGCATGTCCCACGCGGAGGGCACTTGCGCGCTGACCAGCGGGTAGTATTCCAGCGATTGGCCGGCGAGCAAGAGGCAGCGGCGAATCAAATCGTGGGCGCCAAACACGGTTGCAGCATAGAGCGCTTCGTTGCGCGCGTCCCCGACCCAGAGCGTTTGTTCATACAGCGGGCAATCCGTGAAAGAATCTTCCATGCACAATTTGAGCGTGCGGGAGGAAATGTCCCAGACGCGCACAAGGGCGTCATCGCTGCAGTTGAATGTGGCGATCGTGTTGACCGGGTAGGTTGATTCGACCAGGTGCACGAGGCGGATGCGCACGGGCGCCGTCTGGTTGCGCAGGGTGATAAAGACAAAGCGGCCGGCGCGGCGCTTGACGGACAGAAACCGATTGATGCCCTCTTTGCAGACATGGCGCAGGAGATTCTTGCAGCCAATCGTGTGCTGGACGCGGCCGTTGGGCGCGATGTACTCCACACCGGTGATGTCGATGATGGCGCCGGCGGCGGCGCCGAGCTCGAACGCGTAGTAGCCGATGTTTTGCGCGCCCAAGTCGTAGAGCAATTCGACGTCACCGCGTGCGTCAGGGCGGATCGTGGTTACGGCGGCGTTGTCGTGCATCAGCGCGGCGGGCTGCTCAACGCAGGCGGCTGCGTCGCCGCAGACACGGCGGCCTTCGAACTGCCAGGCCGGGTCGTGCAGGCACATTTCGTCGCGCGGCACGAGGCGCGCCCGCGCGCCGAGCTCGCGTTTGAACGAAGCGGCATCGCGCACGGTTGTGCATACGCGCTGATACGTCGCGTCAATGTTGGCGAGCAGCGCCGACCATTCCGGTGTGGGGAACCAGGTGTTGTAGGTCAGGTCATGCCCTTGATGTAGAAATTCCTCAAACGGCACGAAGGCCCACGGATTGTCATGGCGCGGGTCGAGCGGGTTTTCAAACGACAGGCCGTCAGGTTCAGCAAACCGCAGGCCTTGATCTTTGCCCGGACCATTGTGGCACATGCAAGCGACGAGAACATTGGGACCTTTGCGGAGGCGCACGGCGCGGTTCATGGCGAGTGCGCCGTTGGCAGAAATGGAGGGCAAGTACGATTCGATGGGCACGGTGCGCGCGCGCGTGCTGTGGACGATGGTGACGACGCAGGCAGGCAGCGAGACGCTGGCGTTCATCTCCACCACACCGGGGTACAAAAGTCGCGCGACGGGAAAGGTCCATGCGCACCAGTCTTTGCGGACGAGCTTGGCGTGGAGAAAGCGCGCGAAAGAGACGGGTACGCGGGTGAGCAGGGCTGAATCACGCGGGGTAAGGTCTTTCCACGGGCCGCGGCGGGCGGGGAACAGCACGGCCGCGTTTGCAAAGCGCAGCGCGTCATGCCGCGCGTCGTAGTATTCCTGCGGCTCCATTTGTTGCGCAATCTTGGGCGTGTCAGGCACCCACGCCCGGGCGGCGGCGGTCTGCCATGCGCCGTCGGAAACAACGCGCAGCGTGCGGCCGCCGGCGAAGGTTAGATCAAGTTGGGCGAGCAGACCGGCTTGCCGGCAGTCTTGATGATACGAGCCGCAACCAAAATAGCAGGCGGTGATTTCAAGCGTGTTGACGCCCGGCGCAAGATAGGCGCGCAGGTCCAGCACGTCATAGGAATAATGCGCGGGCCACGAGCGCGCGGGACCGTCATTGACCCATGTGCCGTTGACCCGCAGACGGTACCAACTGTCGGCGGTGACGGCCATGCTGGCGGTGACCAGCGGCGTGCGCGGCAGGCGAAAGCTACGCCGCGCGACGATCGTGCGATGATACGCGCAATAGTCGGGTTGCGGATGCCAGATCCAGAAGGCAGAGAGGGGCATAAGAAGTTACCAGTTACGGATTGGACGGATCGGGCGGATCCGTCGGATTGGGTTGGGAGATGCGCTGGACGCCGTGCACCGTGACGCGCACGGGCTGGCCGCAGTGGGTGAGGCGCAGAAACAAGGTGTGGGTTTGGTCATCATAGCGGGCTTGGACACCAGGCGCGTCGAGGTCGGTGCCCATGCGCGCCGGCGCGCCATCAATCAGCACCGCCGCCGGCCGCGCAATGAAGGGTACGGCCGCACACGTGGTGCCACCGCGCAACCAGGTCACTTCAAAGGCGACCACCTCGTTGCTGGCCGCCGCGCGCGTGATGGCGCCGCCGGTTGTGATGTGTACCGGCGCACCGTTGACGTGCACAATCGCCGTGTTCGGGTGCAGCGGAACGTTCTGCAACTGATAGAGCACGCCCATGATGCCTTCCGGCGAGAGAAAGGCCGGCATGCGCTGGCTGAACCGCGCGCCCCAACTGTCCGGATAGGCGCCTTTGTGTGCGGGATCATCATCGCTGACTTGCTGATACAGCGCACTGGCGAGAATGCCTTCGGCAATGCGGCGCCAGGGGTGCGACTGGTCGTGGCGGGCCAATGCGAGAATGGCATCGGCATAGACCAAGCCTTCCCATTGCACGGCCACGCCCAGCCACGAGTGCGTGAAGAACGTGGTGCCGAAGCAGGCCAGCGCGGCATAGCGCATGCCGGGCTTGGCCGAATCGTCCCACAGGTAAATGAACGGCAGGCCGGCGCGCGCCCAGTGGATCGCGCGCGCGAGATATTGCCGCTCGCCGGTAACCTCGTAGGCATACACAAACGCGCGCATGGCAAAAATGGCGGCGAGAATATCGGGCGAGGCGACCGGCACTTCCCAGCCGGAGGCGCCGGTCGGCACGCGATAGGTGTCGAGCTGCGCGAGGGCATCGCGACCGACGCGGATGGCACGCGGGTCGCCGGTCATGTGCGCCCAATGCCAAAGCACGAGGCACCACCAGCCGGAAACGCCGAGTGTCTTCGTGCCGGGCTCGCCCAGCATCTTGCAGTGTGGCGCGGGATAGTAGGCCCAGCCGCCATCCGGGCCGATCGTGTCCATCACGCGCGTAGCCATCTCGCGATAGGCCGGCCAGGCGTCGTCAAGATGGCCATACATGAAGGGAATGCTCATGCGCAGGATATGACCGCCGCCGTGCGCCAAGGCGCCGGGGTCCGCCGCGGCGACGGTGCGGGCGAAGATGAGCTCGGCGCGGGCACGCGCGTTGGTGTCGCCCGTCAGCAGGCTGTCAATGTTCAAAAGCGCGGCGACGTCCGGCAGATTGGCGCTGGGATTGCCCGTCATCTGATACGACTGCTGTTGTGCATCATCCCACAGCGTATACAAGAAGGCATAGCGCGACAGCGCGATTTCCTCGGGCAACGTGCGCGGCCATTTCTCCGGTGGCGGAAATTCGCCGGGCACGAGCGCGACCCACGCATCGAGCGCGTCGAGCACCTGCGCGTGCTGCTTCAGCAGCAGGGTCTGTGCAAATGCGCTACACTGCCCGGCCTTGAGCGCGAAGGGCTGCGTGGCCATGGTGGCGTTTTTCGGGACCAGATTCGTGTCGGCCGGCACAAAGAGTTGCAGGCGATGATTGGCCCGCGCATCAAGGAAATTTGGACTGGCGAAGAGGGCGGAAAGGGTGTGACGACCGGGCGCCCATTGCTGGCGCTGGTCCCACAGCAAGGCCACCAGCGCGTCGGGCGTTTCCACCGCCATGAGCGGCACGGTCACTTCATACGGATCCGGCACCAGCCGCAGGGCCAGTTCGGGCGTAAAGTTGCGCGTGGAGGACGACGGTTCATCGCGGTCGAGATATTCGAGGCCGGGGAACAGCGCGGCGTTTTTGCGCGCGCCGGTCGTGCCGTCCCCCACCATGACGGCCGGGCCGCGCAAGGCGCGCAGGCTGAGATGGCGGCGGGCATCAAGGCGCAGCACCACGCGCAGCGAGCCGGGCACACGGTCGGGCGCGAGCGTGACCTGCAGGCGGCCCGCATCGCCGGCAACGGGAAAGGTGAAGTGCAAGGCAGTCTTTTCTCCAATGTGGACGGTGCCACGCGGCAGCGCTTCAGGCGTGTCGCCCAGGCAGAGTTCTGCGAGTGCCGGCGCCGTGGCTACGCGCACATAGCTGGTGCCGGCGGCCGCGTAGAAGCAGAGTGGGCCAGCGCCGTTGGCGCAGGTGAGTACCCGCAGTTGCGGCGTTTGCAGCAAGTGCCAACCATCGCCAAGCGCGCGCGCCGCAGAGCTTGTGGCAATGGTGCTGGGGAAATTTGGCAAAGCCGGCCAGACTTGGTACATGCAATTGGTTGTCATCGTGCGCGGCGGACCAGCGGGATCGGGCTGCCAGACGACATTTAATGTCGATTGCAAACGACATGCAGTGCTGTTTGCCGGCATCGGCCACGAGACAACTATTCGTTGGCCGGGATTGAGGCGCGCCACAGTTTGCGTGAGCGCGCTGCAGACAAGGCGGAGGTTGCGGGCGAGCCCCTTGCCGGTGTTTTTCACAGTGGCGCACAGCGCATAGGGCTCGCCGGCGAAAAGGACACTGCGATCGGGGCCGAACGCGATCAGTTCGCACGCCGGCGGCAACGGTGTCACCCGCGCGGCGCGCAGCCCGGCGTTCGAGACGGCGACGAGCACGGCGTCGGCATTACTGAGGCTGCTGAAATCGAAATCACTATACCATGCGCCATTGGTGATGGCGAGCGGCATGATCAGTGGCGGGCCTGCTGCGGTGCGGCCGACACCCAGCGGCGTCAGGTGGACGGTCGCGCCGGCCAACCCGCCGGTCAAGTCCAGCAGCAAGCCCCCGGCCAGGACCCGCGTGAGGTTGTTGGCAAGTTCATTGTCGCGCAGGCGGAGAATGCGCGGCTCGCCGAACAGGGCCCAATCGGCGACAAGATTGCCCGCGCCGCCGTCATCGGCGGACAACGTCAGCGCGATGCGCTGCCCGGCCCACGGCGCCAGATCAACGCAGACGGGCACCCATGATGACGTGCGCACCGCTTGGCGCAGCAAGCGGCGGCCATTGACGGCGATGCCCAGGCCGACGCCGTCAATGGGCCGGTCGCTAATGCCGTCCGACAGGCCGGCATACCCGGCCAGCACGAGCCGTTCACCGGGCGCGCACAGCGGCAACTGCACCGCAAACTCCATGTGCGCCGGTTCCTCAAACATGGGATGCATGAACAAAGCCGGGCGCATGACGCCCTCGGCGCGCGTGTAGCGCTGACAGGCGGTTATGCCTTGCGTGGCCACGATGGTGGCGGCATAGTGCGCCATGCCATCCCAGACCGTTTCAATGCCTGGCTGCGCATACGCGCGTGCGCACAGGGCGGCCAGCCCGCACAGCAACAATATTCGCACCCGTTTCATGCCCGTCATGTCAGGCTTCCTGCAGGCCGTCGATCGAGCCCACCTTGATGTCGAGCTCGTCGCGCGATTGAATGCGGGAAACTTGCCCGTCGGTGATCCAGACGACGCGGTCACTGGCGTCGAGCATTTTCATGTCGTGCGTCGCGGTGATGATGGTGACGCCGCGTTCCTCTTTGAGGCGCTTGAGCAATTCAATCACCTCATGCCCGGTCTTGAGATCCAGATTGCCGGTCGGCTCGTCGGCCAGGATGATAGCCGGATCGTTGGCCAAGGCGCGGGCAATGGCGACGCGCTGCTGCTGACCGCCGGACATTTGGGCGGGCTTGTGATTAAGCCGCTGGCCGAGGCTGACAAGGGCCAGCAGCGCGGCGCCTTTCTCGCGCGCCTCATCGGGGTCCGTGCCGGCGAAGACCATCGGCAGGGTCACATTTTCCAGCGCGGTCATGACCGGAATCAAGTTGAAGGTCTGGAAAATGTAGCCAATCTTGCGGCAGCGCAGCCAGGCCAGTTCGAATGGATCGAGCTGGGCGATGTCGACTTCATCAATGTAGACTTCGCCGGTGGTGGGCTTGTCGAGGCCGCCGACCATGTTGAAGAAGGTGCTTTTGCCGGAGCCGGATGGCCCCATGATGCTGATGTATTCGCCGGCGAAGATGGTCATGCTGATGCCGCGCAGGGCATGCACGGTTTCTTCGCCCATGACATACGTTTTGCGGACCGTTTGGGTGCGGACAATTTCACGACGGGTGGTCATAGATCAGCTCGCATGGCATCGACCGGTCGCATGCGCGCGGCGATGCAGGTGGGATAGAGGGACGCCAACAAAGTCAGGAGCGTGCCGAGGACAAAGGCGCGCGGGCCGCTGTAGGCCAGGGCGTGCGCACAGGCGCCGAATGTCAGCACGGAGAACTCTGTCATCATCCCGGTTTGAAAAACCGCCAGGGCAAAGCCCAGCAAGGCGCCCAGCGCACTGGCCACACAACCGAGGCAGGTGTTTTCAATCAAGAACAGGCGCACAATAAAGCGATCGAGCGCGCCCAGGCATTTGAGCGTGCCGATTTCGCGCACGCGTTCCGTGACGCTCATCAAGATGGTGTTGGTAATGCCGACTAGGCAGAGGATAGCCGAGAGCGCCAGCAGCCAGACCTGCTGGTCACGCTGGCGCGCGGTGGCGGCGGCATCGTGGGCTGCCATGTTGGCCCGCTCCAGAACGGCCGCCACGTGCACATCGGCCGACCGCCGCAACGAGGACAGCAGGTGCTGGGTTGCCATGGACGAGGCGAAGAAGGCGACCACGACGGCAATGCAGACAAAGGTCAAGGCGGCGCGGCCGCGGCGATGCCGGACATTGGCGAGGCACATGCCAAAAGTGCGGCGCCACGGCAGTGTTACGGTGCGCGGCGCGTGGTCGGCGAAGATGCCGGAAGAGGACGTATGGGACGTATGGGACATATTGTTAATACGGCAGCTCTTTGACGCAATTAACGATGAGGGAAATGGCGACGGCCGCCATGGCCGCCAAGCCCATGCCGCACGAAAAGCCGGCCGCGACGACGGGGACATAGCGCGTCCAGCGCTGTTCGCCGAACCTGCGTCGGAAGACATAGCGGCCGAGCAGCGCGCCGATCATCAGGTTGATGGCCACATGCGTGGGCGCGCAGACGCCGGCGAGCATGCCGTAGAAAAATTGAATTGGCAGGCCCACGATGCCCATGCCGGCGTACAGCGCCAGGCCCACGCCGGCGGCACCGCCGATGACTTCCGGGCGCAAGGCGTTGAGCAGCAGCGGCTGGGCCGTGCTGTTGGCGGTGAAAATCAGATAGGCCTGGCGCGCGGCAATCGGCCAGATGCGCGCGGCGTAGGGGAAGGCGCTGGACGGAATCTGCTGCATGTGCCAGAAGAACCACCAGAAGATGAAACTGCTGATCCAGACGACCGGCAGCATCAACAGCTCGGCCTTGATGACCGAGGTGAACTTGGTGCGGGTCAGTTCGAGTTCGCGGAAGCGTTGCGCCGCGGGACCATAGTCGGCCATGGGGATCGGCGCGAACCAGATGTCAATGCTCTTGTAGCCGCTGGTGATGAACGCGGTTTCCTTGAGGAAAGGCGTGTTCAGGCCTTGGCCGGTGATGCCGATCAGGCGCGCAGAAATATACGAATTGAGCGGTGTCCAGATGAAGCCAAAGAGCAGCACAATCCAGAGCGGGAAGCCGGGCACCAGGCGTTTGCAGATCAGGCACAGGCATGCAGCGGAGACGATAAAGAGCAGCAGCGCGACCCAGACCGGGAAATCGCCGCGGGCGCGGGAGGCGCGGCGGCCAGCGTCCGACGAGTCCGACCTGTCCGACAAATCCGACGGGCGGCGCTGGGCGCGGCGGCGGGTGACGGCGCGCACAACGGCCCAGATGCCGATCAGCAGCACGGCGATGGCCAGGCCGATCGAGACGCTCATCCAGAAATCGAAACCCATCACCATTTGATTGACCAGCAAGGTATTGCCGGGCTGCCAATGGCGGAAGACACCGGCGCGCACCAGCAGCGGATTGGCGATCACGGTGGTGGCAATCATGGCGCAAAAGGTGCCGATGACCATGCGAAACGGCAGGATCATGCCGGCCAGAAAGAGGGTGGCATCAAAGCTGAGCGAGACCAGACTGCCGGGCAGCAGGCGCTCGATGCGCGCGGTGAAATCCACGAAGGGAATGGGAAAGATGATGATCGGCTTGCTGAGGAACAACCCGCTTACGACCGGCAGCATGACATAGACACAGCCGAAGACGATACCCAAGATAGCGCCGACACTGAAGACTTTGCGGCGCCACGACGGCGGCGGCGCGTCGGTGCCGGTCTGGCGCTCGGTTGATTCGGCCAGTGCGGTCGCGCCTTCCGCGCCGATCGGCGCCATCGGGAATGGCAGCCGTTCGCGATCGGAGGTCAGCCGGAACATGAGATAGCCCAGCCCGAAATAGCCCAGGCGGCCGAGCACGTAGGCGCAGCAGATCAAGAGCAGCGGCGAGAGCATGCCGGCCGATTTGCTCCACCACCAATCAAGGTGGGCCAGATTGCGCGTGAGAATGGCGGGCGAGCTCGCCGCCGGGACAACCCAGTCGGGAATGGCATTGGCGATCGCGCTGGTTTCGGGCGATTGCAGCAAGTACTGATTCCAAATGGCGAGGGCGAACGGGCCGCCGGACAAGGCCAGGTGGGCGACGGTGGCGGCGGCAATGCCGGAGGCGACGTAGAAGAGCACGTAGACTTCCTGGCGCGAGAGCTGGGTGAAACTGCGGCGGGCCAGTTCGGCGAACAAGATGATCGTGACCCACTCGGCGGCCGAGCCGAGCGACTGGCCGGCGACCAAGCCCATGTAGATCGCGCCGGGCATCATTACCAAGGCAACAAAGAGCGCGCCGATGACGGTGCGCTTGGAAAAACCGTCAACGAACGGGCCGTGCTCGAGCGGTTCGAATTCGGGTGCGGGTGGCGGGATGGTGGCGCTCATGCGGAAGCGTGCTCTGGGTTGAACATGTGGCTGCCGGCGTCCTCGTAGGCGCGTTGCTCGTCCGGGCCGAGAATGCGCCACATCAGCAGTTGTTTGCGGATGAGTTGGACGAAGCGCGGGGTGAGTCGGCGCCAGTTCTGGCGGTCGCCGCTGTAACGCGTGGCGGACAGATGGTACTGATAGACGCCGTGTTCCGCGCGCCAGAGGATGGCCAATTCGGCGTCGTGACTGACGCCCAGGTCAAAGGGCGAGAGCCAGGCACGAAATGCCAGGGTGGGCGCGGATTTGCCGCCGAACGCGGGCACGGACGCGGCCAGATTGTCAACGGCCAGTTGGCCGATGGTGACGCCTTGGACGCTGTCGAGGAACTCGGCCAGATACGCTTGCATCGCAAGAATATGGCCGGGCGTGGCCACGAAGGGCAACCAGATGCAGAGGGCGTCTTGCGCGTCGCCCTGCTGCACCGCCTGCGCATCGACTTCTTTTTCGACATCCGGCATGGCGGCCATAAAGGCTTGGCGCGCGGGATACAGGGCCGAGGCCAGCACGATCAGCATGGTCAGCATGGTCACGAGAATGGCGCTGCCGGCGGTGTAATTCAAGGTCAGGCCGGGCAGCCAGCCGGTGAGGTGCAGCAGTTTGGCGACGCTTTGCCCGAGCAAATAGCCCACGCCGGCGCCGACGACGGCGTAGACGGCGGCTTCGGCGACGAAGAGCGCGGCGACATTGGTGGGCGAGAGGCCGACCGAATTGTAGACCGCGATCTCACCGCGGCGTTCGTAGACCGAGCCCATCATTGTGCCCAGGATCATGACGGTGGCGAGCAGGATTGGGACGACAATCTGCCATGCGGCGCTGAGTTGGCTGGTGTTGAGCGCGGCATACAGGGTGACGGCCGCGCCGTCGGCACCGAGAATGGTGAGGTTGGCGCGGCGGGCATAGCCGGCGGCTTCGCCATCCACGTCGGCGCCGGCCGGCAGGCGAATGGCGATGCTGCGCACGGTGGCGCGCAATTCGGCGCCATACCAGAACGGCACAATGGCAATTTGATCCATGGCATAATGGACATAATCGTCGAGCGTGTCGGCGCGTTGCCCGCCCTGGCCGGCTTGCGCGCGTTGGGCGCGCGAGGCCTGCTGCATGACCATGTTGACGGGCGTGAGCGGCTCGCCGTCGAGGTCGCGAACGCGGTCAAAGGCGGGGCCGTCCACGATGCCGATCAAGGGCAGTTCTTTGCTGAACACGCGCACCACGCGGCCGATGTCATAGGTGGAATAACCGAGCTGGGCGGCGGTGTGGCGCGAAAGGATGATGGCGGCCTCGTCGGGCGACGTGAACCAGCGGCCGGCGACCAGCGTGTTGGTCACGCTGGTGATGCGCGCATCGCCGGGCTCCATGCAGGCGAGTGCGCTAATGGTGGTGCGGCGTTCGGTGGCGACGGCGCCCAGGTCGATCACACTAAACTGGCCGACGGCGTCGGAGTAGAACCAGGCGCGCGCGGCGACGACCGCGCCGGTCACCCCGGCATAGGTACGGCGGAGCGAATCGCACAGCGGCTCGGGCAGCGCATTCCAGGCGCGGTCGCGGCTGAGCAGGCCGACATAGGCGGGCACGCCGCGCGGATGGGCGAGGCGCGAAATGCTGACGACCGGCACGAGCGAGGTGAATGACAGCAGAATGAACGTGACCACCACAACGGTCAGCCCGGTGAGCAGGCCGCGCTGGGGCCGGCGGCGGATGTTGGACATGCCCAGGTCGAGGGCGCGCACCGCCACGCCGGCGCGGCGATACTGGTCGTCATGGCGTCCGCCGGCCGCCTGCTTGCGCGCCTGCAGCAGCGCGTCCACGCGGCCGACGATCAGCACGCCAACGGTGATGACCATCGCACAAATGACAAATGCCAGCAGCACCAGCAAGGGCGTCAGGGTGAAACGGAAGGCCGGATGCACCAGCGCCAGAATGCCGAAGCTGGTGGCGAAAATGGCGCCGATCCAGTTGATGCGCCGCATGATTGTTTCCGACGCGATCAGCAGGCGTTCGACACAATAGGACAAGGGCAGCAGCAGCGCCAGGTAGAACAGGACGCCGTGAATCATATTGTTGACCATGCCGATGGTCTCGGTGTACGCCTGGCCTTCGATCGCCCAGCCGCGCTCGGCGGCGATGCGGTAGCCGGCGTAATCAAGGCGGGCCAAGGCCGCGGCGGCATCGCGCAGCAGGGCCGCCGCCTCGGCGTGGTGGGCGGACACGCGCGGATTGTTGACCCCGTTGCGGGTCAGCTTTTGCATGCGGCTGGCGTCAATGTTCCACATGTCGCGGGCGCATTGCAGCACCATGGATGGCAGCGTTTTCAGTTCGGCCAAGACAAAGCCCTTGCCCTCGGGTGCGGCGGGCGTGTTGTTGATCAGCATCAAGCGCCGGCCTTGGAAGCCGACGCCGCCAGTGAGGAGAATGCGCAGCGTGGGCTGGGTCCAGACGGTGGCGATATTCTCCGACGGATCGCGCCCGGCCAAGTCCGACATGCTGGCGCCGAATTGAAACGGCGGGCTCTTGGTGGCCGCTTCCATGACGCGCAGGTCGGAGAGCGGCACATAGCTGCGCGGATCCGTCAGGCCGCTGAGCGTGACGGTGCCGCAGGGGAACAGCACCAAGTTGATATGCTCCTCGGCGCCCAGCGCGCGAAAGGCCCAGGGATAATCATCCGGGCGGGCCATGTCGAGCGCGAACAGGACGGCGCCGTCGGCCACGAGCGCATTGGTGGCGCCGCCGGCCATGGCTTGGTAGCGCGCGCCGGCTTCCGGATTGGCGGCCAGGAACGCGGGTGCGGCGGCGGCGTAGGCTTCGAGCACGCCCTGCGGCGGCGTGGCGGCGGTGGGGTTCAAATCCAGAAAGTTCAATTTGCGCAGGCCGGGAATGACAAACCGGCCGCGGGCATCCGTCATGACCGACACCATGCCGCGCGTGCCGCAGAAATATTTGGCGCCGTCACCCTGCTTGAGAAACACCATGGCCTGGGCCAGCGGCTGATTGGGCGCATAGTCGCGCTGCTGATCGAGCCAGACGGCCCGGCCGCTGACACTGCACCAATTGTCGTCAACCGGCGAACTGAGAAACGGACCCTGCCAGCGGGTGAGCGCGGCGACGAGGCGCACCAGGCCGGCCTGCGTGCCGCCCGCCGTGGTGAGCTGGCGCGCGAGCAAATCGGGGCGGAGATTTGCGGGCGTGTCGTCGGGCGTGTCAATGAACGAGCGGTTGTCGTTGACCGTGGCAAAGGTGATGCTGGGCAGGCCAGCCAGGTTGGCCACTTCGCCTTCCATCGGATTCATGTAGGGGAAATACGTCCACCAGCCGCGGCCGGAACTGGAGTTGATGCCATCGACAAACGACGGCAAGAGCAGCGCGTTGGTATCCGCCGGCTGGCCGCAGCGTTGGGCCATGCTGAACAATTCGCGGCCCAGCGTGCTGTATTTATGGGTGACGAAGGCTTCGTTTTGCGGCCGGAATTGGCCGAGGGTGAAGACGCCGAAGGTGCTGGCGCACGAGGAAATATCCAGGCCGATCATCAGGCCGGGGCGGATAGTGGCGCCGCCGCGGACGCCCTGGACGAAGTGGGTGATGCCGGCGAGGGCCTGGCCATGCCCGCTGGTGAAGAGCACATAGACGGGCCGCGGCGACGGCTGCGCGACGAGCTGGCGCGCGAGCTCGAGCAAGAGCGCCGCGCCGCACGCTTGCTCCGCGCCGGGCGCCCGGTCGGGCACGACGCTGATGCTGTCATAATACGCGTGCAGTACCAGCGGCGCTTGATCCGCATCGGTGGCGGCGGCGTTGGTGGCGCCGTCACAAAGCTTGGCCAGCACGTTGGCGGTGGCCGCCTGCTCCCACGCGACGTCGCAGCGCACGCGGGCGGTGGCGCCGGGAACCATCAGGGCGTCAAGCGCGGCGACATCGGCGGCGGCCACGTAATAGCGCGGAATGTCGGCCGGCACGGTCAGGTATTTGCGTTGCGCCAGTGTGCGCGAGGCGGGCCGCACGCCGCGGAAGACGACGGCGCGGCCGCCGAATTCAGGCACGCTCAGCCAGGTCAGGTCGGCGTCCCAGTCGAGCACGACGATGGCATCCCGAATGGGTTTCCGGCGCAACTCCTCCTCACTACCGGCGCCGGCATAGACCAGCATGCCGGTCAGCCCGGCGGGTGGCGTCTGGCAGGTGCGCGCCAGGTTGGGCCACAAGGGATGGACGGGCACGCTGACGGGCGGCGCGCCAGGGCGGCGCACCTCGAGCGCGGCCATGCGCGTGACCGGCACCGGCACACGGAACTTTTGTAGCGTGATGCTGCGCGCGCCGATGGCGCGCAGGCTGCGGACAATATGTGTGCGGGCGGCGCGTTCGCCCGGCGAGCCGGTCAGCCGCGAGGGTGCGCGGGTCAAGGCCGTCACGTCGGCCTGCACGCGCGCCATGTCCAAATCCATATTCTGCACGCCGGTCAGCGCCGCGAGCGTTGCAACGCGCGGCCGGTTGCAGCGCGCGACCACTAGCACAGTCAGCAGCATGCCCGCCACGGCGGCGATGAGCCATAATGTCCGGCGCATGGTCAGCCCCAGAACTGGTAGACTTGCATTTTAAGCAGGGCGCCCAAGGTACACCAGAAACTGCCGACGCAAAACTCGCCCAGCAGCAGGCCGACAAAAAACGGCAGGATATATTGGTACGCCTTCGCGCCGCCATAGCGGGTCACCAGCGCCTTCACCGCCCAAGCGATGAACAAGCAGGCCCACAATTTGTTCATGGACCACGACGAGCAGGTGACATACCCGACCGGGTGCCAGACCCACCAGGTGAATTGGGTGCGCAGGGCGCCCAGCGCGAAGGTAAGCAGCACGCCTACCAGCGTGGCAATCGTGGCCGGAACGCGCGCGCCTTCCGGCATGCTCACCCAGCTTTCCATGCGTGTCCATGCTTCGGCCGCCATGCCGCTGGTCGGCTTGCCGCTGTAGCCGTGCAGATACAGCGCGTGCAGCAGCGCCCAGAGACTGGACACCAGGCCGGTCACCAGGGCAATCAGCATGGCGACCATCATCGAGCGCGCCGTGATTTTTGTGCTTTGCGCGATTTTGTAGGCCTCCATGCCGTGGGCCGCGAAGTGCGCGCGATAGGCGCGATTGAAGCTATAGAACAAGGTGAACACGCCTAGGTCGGGCTTGCTGATGTGGCTGGTGCCGATCGCATTGTTGATCAACAGCTCGGGCCCGGAAAAATGCAAATCGTGGGCCGGCGGGCCGAGCTCGGCGCGCATGCGGCTGATCGCCAGCGCATACAAAAAGAAGATGGCAAAGAAGACCATCATCAAGCCCATGCTGGCGCCCAAGGCCATGCCGTAGGCGACCAGCAGCATGAACGCCAGCACAAACCCGAGCAGCATGGTGCGATAGCGCATGGGTTCGCGCGATTCGTCCACGCCGCCGGGCCGGCCTAGGACGGTGCGCACGACGCCGGCAAAATGGCGGCGCGCCAGCCAGATGGCCAGCAGCCCCAGGGCGATGTAGCCACCTGCGCTTTGTTCGGCCGGGAAGGGGAAGCCGGGCAGTTCTTGCATGCCCAGCGCGGCGGTCAGCACCAATTGCAGTTTGAACAGCAAGAAGAAAAACCAGCAACTGAAGGCCAGATCCGTGGGCAGCAGAAAGGCGAAGCCAATGGCAAACGGGTACAGGTTCAGCTCTGTGCCGACCAGCGCGTTCCATGGTCGCTCGGTGAAATAATCGGCAAAGCGGAAGACATTAATGACGGGAATGGACGGCACGGCCGGATACAGCGCGCTGATGCCGTTCAGCAAATCAATGAACGCGGCCATGCCAAAGCCGCACCAAAACAGGCGGTTGCGCAGCAGCTCGCCCAGCCGGGTGGCGATCATCAAGGGGATTTGAATGACCGGGAAGCTGAGGCGTTCTTTTTCGGTCCACGGCTGGCGGAACAAACTCACCATGAAGAGCAGGGCGGCCATCAGCGTCATGAGGAAGAGCGACCAGAAGCAAAGCGGGCGCAGCCAAGCTTTGAGGATGGACCACTGGTAGATCGAGGCATTGCCGACCGCGATGGCGGCGGTGCTTTCGGCATCGGTGACCAGCGCCCACGGGCGCACAAATGGCAGGATATTTTCTGCCCAGCGGTTCTGCGGATTGGCGTAATGGGTGGGGAACGAGATCAGCGGCAGGAGGACTTGCAGCAGATCATGGCTGCAAAGCGTGCCGGCGACGGACCACATGACATAGATGGTCATCAACTCGCCGGGCGCCAGCGCCACGCGCGGCCAGCGCCGTGCCACCAGCAGATTCAGCAATGCCAGCAGGAACAACGGCGTCACCACATGCGAAAAGAGCGAGATGGCGGTGGAATGGCCCGAGTACCAGACCAGCTCGGACTCGACCACCCACAACGACAGCAACGGCATCAGCGCGCAGGCAATCGCCACCGCGCGCACGGTGACCATGCGGCGCGCGATGGCGGTGTGCGGAGAGCGGACAGTGCGCGCGGTAGACGTCATGAGCTAGGGCGGCGCTGGCCGGCGGCAGGGTGCGGCATTATTCGGCCAGGTGTTGTTCGCGTTCACGCACGACGGGATACGGGGTGCTGTTCCAGGCGCGCTGCAAGACCACGCGCTGATGCCGTGCGGCCGTCACCGGCGCGGTGGCCGCGTCCGCCGGCGTGCGCACGCGGCCGCGCGGAAACATCTGCGCTTCGACGTCAACGGTGAAGACCGACGACGCGGTGCACAGCAGATTGGCGCAGCGCTCGAAAATACCCGGCGTCATACCGCGCACGGCCAGCACATCGCCCAAGGCGCGGTAGGGCTTCAGGCGCGCCGCGCCGCTGGTGTCGATGCCGTCGGCGATGTTCTGCGCCAGGGTCGGCGTGATGCCGGGCACGCTGGCCAGCAGGCGCGCGGGCGCGGTGTTGATGTTAACCCGCCCCGGCACCGGCACGGGCGTGATCACGGCGTAATTGAACCAGGCATAGTCGCTGATAGTCTCGCCTGCGCGGCGTTCTTCGGGATCCACCATGGTAACATCGCTGGCCACCAATTGCAGCCGGAAATCACCATCAGGCGAGACGTGGTCGGGTGTGATCACGCCGGCATACAGCGCGTCGTCCTTGCCATAGCGCGCGCGCCGGCAGAGCGGGTCGAAACGGTTGGCGGTCCAGTTCCAGACGTCCACATCCAGCGCCGCATTGCGGTTTTCCTCAATAAACTCGGTGGTGCGAATGCGGTCGTTCAAGCCGTGCAAGTAGAGGTGATACTGCCCGCGGGCGGGCACGGCGCGCTTCCAGAGCCATTCGCCTTTTTGGTTGTTGTTGCGCGCATAGCAGAAAGCGCTGAGATAGCCGGGCCCGAGGGCGAATTGATCACCCGCCTGCGGTTGCAGCGTGCGGCGGCTGGGCGAGGACAGCGGCGCGCCGCCGGTGGCTTGAGGCGCGAGTCCGAGGGTGCGGTCGGAATTGCCAAAAACGCCAAACACCTCGCCGCGCAGCGGGCCGGTCAGGAAGCGCACCCGCTGGCCGACCCACTGATTCACTTCCCAATTGCCACGCGTGCCGGTCACACTGCGCGAACTGGCGTTGCGGACGGTGTCGATCGCGTCCCGCCAGCCACTCATGGTCACGGTGCCGGCACAAGCCTCGAGGCGCAGGTGCGAACAGGCGGTGGCATCGGCCAAGGACGCAATAGCGAAGGACGACTCGGCCCCGCCGCTGCCAATGCCGAGGCGCTGAAACGGCCCGCCGGCGGTTACGCGGCGCAACTCGCCGACACTGCCATACGCCCCGTTTTTGATGAAAAAACGGGTGTCCCGCCGCAGGCGCATGGCCCGATTTATGGCTTGCTGATCCGTGCCGCCGATAGTCGGCGTGGTGCGCCGCGTCCAGACGATCTTGGTGGGGTCTTCCTTTTCCGTGCTGCAGTCCAAATCCTGCGGATCAAGCTGGCCGTAATCAACCGTGCGGGCGCAGACCTGGCGGTATTGGTCCTTCAAGGTCAAACTGACGATGCCACCGGCGTGCGGCAGGCCTATGATCATCATCGTCTTGCCAGCCAATGTATTCTTGTAGATGACATCAAAGCTGCCGATGTTGTCGGTGACGATTTCACCCTTGGACACCATCTTCATCTTTTCGCCGACGATGGGCGCAAAGACCCCATCCCACGACTCTTTGGTGCCGGCGCCCTCCTTGTCAACAAATTTGACGACTTCGAGATCCATCTTGTCGCGCTCAATGGCTTGGGCACCCTCGAGCGTGAAGACCATCCCGACGTACGGCCGGTTCTCCGTGCGTTGGATTTTGAACGAGATGCCCCAGTTGTCCTGGTCCATTTGAAAGACGGGTACTTGCTCGCTGGCGCGGTTGCCCCACGTGCCGCTGGCATCGCCATACCAGTCGTCAAACAGGGTGGCATCGTTGACCAGGTAAAAATGACTGTTGGGCAGCACTTGCGGGTTGTAATCGTCCACCATGCGGCCCTGCGCGCCATCGTAGTACGTGACATGTTGAATTTGACCAATCTCGGTCGCCAGACTGCCGGTGTTGCACACCACCCGCCAGTTGGCCAGCGCCACGGGGGTGGCCGAGGCATTGTACATTTCCACCACTTCGGGCGCCACGACGCGCACATACGTGATCAGTTGGTCAACCTTGTTGCGCTCCACTTCGTCGGACGACGTGAGCAGCAGATCCATCCAGCCACCGGCCTTGGTGCGCACCGGCTGGCCGTCATTGTAGAGCCAGCGGCGCGTATACGTCTCGTCGTCCGTGAAGGCGCCACTCACATCGCCGGAGACGCCCAGACGATTGGGATACGAATCATTGTAGGTGCCGAAGGCCGGGCGCCCAATGATGATTTTGTAATAGCGATTGGCAATCGGCTGGCGCGCGCGCAGCAGGATCATTTGATTGGCCTTGGGCGAGAGGCCGATAAAGGACCGATTACCCCACGAGCGCATGGTCAGGCTGAGATCATAAAACTCATTCGACATGCCGGCCGCTTCCAGCAAGGTCTTGAACGAGCCGCCGCCATTGACATCTTGCGCGTCAAAGGTGATCTGCTTTTCGTCGCCGCTGGTGATGCGAAAACAGCCGATCGCTTTCGAGGTCTCGCGGCGCACTTGGCCGCCGCCGGTGATCGGCCAGGTGTAAATCATCACTTCCGTGTTGGCAAAGAAGTTGGCCGGCAACTGCGGCCGCTGGCCATTGCGCTTGCCGACTTTGCCCAGCACTTTCAGCACTTCGTCGTAATACTTGGTCCAGTCGCTGTCGCTGCCGCAAATGTACGTGCCGCCGCCGGCGGCCGTCGGCGTTTTCCAGCGGCACCATGCTTTGCCGCCGGGCAAGTCGACGGGCTTCGGCGTTGCCCAGGCCGTCAGCTTGGGCGTCGTGCCATTCGGGCCCGGCGCGCTGGGCATGGTGATGGACACGCGGCCGCCCGAGATGTGCAGGCTGCTGCCGCCAACGCCATCATGGTTGACGCGCCAGGCCAAGCGCGGGTCCAAGTTGTACAAGGACAGAAAGTCGTTGCACGGACTGTACCAGCCGCGCGAGGGCAGATCATCCGGGACGCAATCGTAAATGGTGTTGACCCGATAAAACATGCGTTCGTCATCACTGCTGCCATAGCGTTTGCGCATTTCGCCGGGTTTGAGCCAGGCGTGGCTCGGTTCGGCGGCCAGCATGTCGGTGTGCACGCAATACGACGCGTCGTTAGCCATCACTTCATTGAAGCAGACGGCTTCGACGCCATACTCGCTGCCCAAGGTGGACAAGACGTGGTTCTCGTCATAATAGTCCACCACATTGGCGGCCAAGCGCGCCTGATTGATTGGATTGGGCTCAAAAGGCTTGCGCCAATTGGCCTTGGTGATCAGCGCGCGCCATTGCCGCGCATTCATGCAGTTGACGTCGGCCGCCGTGTCGAGCGGCAAGGTGGGCGAGCCGGCTTCATCGACGGCGTAAATCGTCGCGCGCCGCAGCAGCTCATGCCGGATGCGATTGGCGTTGGCCAAGGCGCGGGTGTTCCCAAACAGCAAGGGAAACATCTCGCTCAATGAGCTGAAGCAGCGGTCATCGCCCTGCAACTGGGCGGGCTTATACTCGCGCGGGTCGTCCACGCCCTCGTCATCCTCGTCAATCACGCCGTTGGCATTGTTGTCCAGACCATCGGCCATCAGCACGGCGTTGTTGTGGTCGTCATCGCCGCGCGCGCCCGGCACGCCGTTGACGCCATAGCGATACGCGACCAGCGCGCGCACGCGCTCCGGACTGAGGGCCAGGGCGCGCGCCAGATTGAGCTCGCTGGTGTCCCAGCCGCTGCCCGGACTGTCGTCCACGCGTGCCGCCGTATTGATGTTCGCCTTGGCGGCTTCATCTTCGATGACCAGCTGATAGCGTCCAATCGTTTCACCCACGGTATTGTCGACATAGACCCAGTCCTGTGCGCGGGGCTCGCCGTTGGCCTGCATGCGCAGCGCGCGGACGCTGGCCTGCAGCTCCGGCGCCGTCAGCAGCGCCTTGGCGTGTTCAGTGCCGGCGCGCAGTAGCAAGCCCAGTTGGAGCGCGCTCTGGTCCACCGCGCTCTGCTGCATTTCCATGTTCATCAACACGGCAAACGTGGCGGCCAACAAGGCCAGGATCACCAGCACCGACAGCACGGCAATCAGCGCGACACCGCGCCGGCGCGGTCCGCGCCTATAAAACGCAAAAGGGTGCATCAAGGGGTCAGTGTTGTCCGGTGCGCCGCACGGTACATTGGTATGAATCTCCTTGTCAACCACCGGTCAGTTGCATACCCAGGCGGTAATTGTTACAATAGGCCAAGGCACAGCGCCGTTATGCTATCATGGCGGTATGATAGCATATGCGGGTCGCTTTGTCTATAACAATTATGCCAGTATTTGTACAATTATGCCACGCCGACTTAATCATCTGACGACCGAAAGTACCGGATTTCACGGCGCGTACGCCGTCTTTCCGCGCGAGCTCGACAAAACGCCGAGCCCGCTGCACCACCACCAGGATTTTGACGAAGTGGTCATTGTCACGGGCGGTTCGGCCTTGCATGTGGTCAACGGCGACCGCTATCCGCTGATTCGCGGTGACGCCTTCGTGGTCAGTGGCACGCAGACCCACGGCTACTACGACTGCGAGCGCTTTCGCTACACCGACATCCTCTACCACCGCGAGCGCTTGGAGCAGATCGCGACCGAGCTGCAACGCTGGCCTGGCTTCAATGAATTGTTCTTTATCGAGCCGCGCTATCGCAAGAACCAGCGCTTCAAAGGCAAACTGCATCTGGATTCGCATGAACTCGAATATGTCCTGACACTGGTGCGCCTGATGCATGCCGAGATTAACGATCGCGCCCCCTCCAGCCCCGCGATCATCGAGAGTTTTTTCCGCATTATTGCGGCCGAGATCAGCCGCTGCTATGCCCACTCCGGCTCGCCGCATTCGCGCCAACTGTTCAAGATCGCCTCGGTCATCAATTTGTTTGAGCATGGCTATGCCGATCGGATTTCCATTGATGACATGGCCCGCCGGGCCGACATGACCCGCCGCACCTTTCACCGCGCGTTCAAACAAACCACCGGCTGCGCGCCGCTGGAATACCTGCTGCGGCTGCGCATTGAGAAATCAGCCGAGCTGCTGCAGGGCACGCTGCGCGTGTCGGACGCCGCCATGCAGGCCGGCTTCGATGACAGCGCCTACTTCTCGCGCCAGTTCAAGGCGATCATGGGCATGTCGCCGATTGCCTATGCGCGTGTGGAGGCGCGGCCGTTACCCATCGCGGACGCGGACGGGCGCACCCGTCGTGCAAAAAATCCGGCGACGCGCTGAGCATGCCACGCCCGCCGCGCCGCGAAGGGGCGCTGCGTAGATGTAGCCGCGGAACGGCGTTCCGCGTGATGTGCCGCCCGCCGCACGCCGTGCGGCGGCTACGGGCAGAAACGCACACCGCGACGGGAACGCCGATCTCCGGATCGGCTGAACGCGCCGCACCATGATTTGTTTTGTTGCAAAACAAATTACTGGCCATGCGCCCAAAGTGGCACAAAAATACAAAACATGCTATACTATTTGCGTCCGGCCTTGTGAACCCGCCAACCGTACGCGCAAGCGCTGCGCGCGCGCATGTGCAGGCAGGTTGCTCTAAGCGCCCAACTTACAACCAGCAGGTGGCCATGCCCAACGCAGGCAATGCTTCGCAACCCAACGCCGCGCGGCGGCGGCTTCAGACTGTCACACACACAATCACGCTCGGCACGCTGCTCCTGTGGCACGCCGTGGCGCCGGCGGCACCCGCGGATGCCGTGCGCCGCGCCACGCAGGATTACTGCGACTTGCTGTGCGATCTGGTCTTCGTGGCGCCCTCCCCATTGCAGCAGCCAATGATTGACCAGGCCTGGGCCCTCTTTACCCAGTGCCAGACTGCGCCGGCCGCGCCCGATCCCGCTCTGTCCGCCGCATTGTTGCGCAACACCGAGGCGCTTTATGCGCGCATTCGCCGCCAGCATCCCGTGGTGCGCGTCGCATGGGACGCCACCGGCGTGCAGCGCTGCGACGGCAATAGCCCGTTCACGTTCGCGCGCGACGTGCCGTATGTCGTGCTGGTGGAAGTATCAAATGCCATGGCGTGCGCGGGACAATTCTCGGTGACCGCGCCCGGCGTGACGACCGCCAGCAAGGCGCCCGTCTGGATTGGCGCGGGCGAAGTGCGTTGTCTGTGGCTGTGCGTGCGCGTGGACAGCGCCACCGCGCCGGCCCTTGCCCTCGCTGTTTCGCGCGCGGACCAGCCGGAACAGCGTCAGCTTGACATTCCCCTGCACATGGTTGCACCGGCCTTGATCAAGGGCAGGCTGCACGACGACGCCACCGGCGCCACCGTGCCGGGGCGTGTGTATGTGTGTGACAGCGCCGGGCAGATGCGGTACGGGCTGCCGCACGGCACCAACGATACCTTGATCAACAAACCTGTGTTGCAATTCATTTTTGCCGGTCGCGGCATGAGTCAGACCGTGCCGTTCTTCTACACGGATGGCCAGTTTGACATCGCCGTGCCACCGGGCCGGACAACGGTCACCATGGAACGTGGCTACGAACACCTGCCGGTGTCCACCAATGTTGTGCTGGCGCCGGGCGCCGTGTGCGACGTCACGCTGGCGCCGCGCCGCATGATTGATATGCGCGCCCGCGGCTGGGTCAGCGGCGACACGCACGTGCACTGGGCCAAGAACAATTGGTATGAAAACGAGGATATGCCGCTGCTGGCCATGGTGCAGCGCGCGGAAGACCTGCGCGTGATCAACAATCTTACCCTGAAGCACTCGACCGGCACGCACTATTTCATCGCCCCGACCCAGTTCCCGATGGGACCGGTGCCGGGGTATTGTGACAATGACTACCATATCCAAATGGGCGAGGAGTATCGCAACGAGGAGTTTTACGGCCATATCAATATATTAAACATCACGAATATCATTGAGCCGATCGCCACGGGGAGCATCAATGTGGCGCCGCACTGGGATTATCCGCTTAACGCCGGTGTTTTCCGCGCGGCGCACGCGCAGGGCGGCATCGTGACGGAAGCGCACGGCTTGGGCCGCAACAATGACGTGCCGGTCAACGTCATTCAGGGACTGCCGGACGCGCTCGACCAACTCGAGCCGGACGACTATTATCGCTTTTTGGATTGTGGCGTGCAGATTGGTTTGGGTAATGGCAGCGATCATCCGGCGCGCATCACCGGCTGCGTGCGCACCTATGTGAAAAACGCCGGCCCGGCACTGTATCAGGGCTGGATTGACGGCATCCGCTCGAACCGCACCTTCACGACCAGCGGGCCGCTGCTGTTGCTGGACGTCAACGGGCACGACATCGGTGAGGTGCTGAATGTGGGCGCGGCGACGCCGCTGCGCATCACCGCGCGCGCCATGGCGCGCCATCCGCTGGGCACGGTTGAAATCGTCTCGAACGGCCGCGTGCTGGCGGCGACGAACACCACCGCGCGCACCGCCGAACTGACCCTGACCATGCCGGCGGGCGAGAGTCGCTGGCTGGTCGCGCGCTGCGCGCCGACAATTAATTTCAATGTCTTGCTGACACCCAACGCGGCGCATACCAGCGCCATCTACATCAACGTCGACGGCAAGCCGCGCATCCTGCCCGCCGCCGTCCAGGAATGGATCAAGCGCATGACGACGCACGCCAACGACCTTGAGAAAAACGGCCGGTTCCAAAGTGACGCGCAACGGCAAGAAGCCGTTGCCCATGTGCGCGCCGGCATCGCGGCATACCAGCGCCTGCTGCCGGTCACCGCCAACACTGCAATCCAGCTCACCCCCGTGCCGGTGGTCACACCAATTATGCGCCAGGCCGGCATGCGCGACGGCCAGGACTTGAACCGCGTTCGCTTGCACGTGCAGGCGCCGTGGATGAGCGGGCCGGTCGAATTGCGCATCCCGGAAGTGCTGAAGTCCACCTGGGGCTATCATTATCTCGACCATTACATGGCGCAGATTCCCCCGCTGCACGAATGGCGCGCGTATCCGCAATGGCAGAAGGACGAGGCCAGCGGGCGCATCTGGTATGACTTCACGACACCCGAGGGGCTGCGCCTGATCGCGTCCGCGACGCCGGTCGGCGATGAAGTTCAACTCGACTACACCATCGTCAATCAGTCCACCCAGAGCATTGCCTATGTTGAGCCGAACTGCTGCCTGGCGCTGAATGACTGCCCCGAATTGAACGACAAGAACAACACCGCATCGCTTTTTGCCATGCTGGATGGCGCATGGACGCCCTTGAATAAGACCACGCCGACCGCCGAGCAAATGGGGCGCACGCCGTGGCTGGTCATGACTCGCACCACGCCCAAGCCGGCGCTGGACAGCCCGATGTTGTGGTGCATCGACCAGCCGGTCAGCGACAATCTGATGGCGGCCGTCACGCGCGACCGCGCCCATTTGATCGGCTATACCTGGAGCGTGGAGCCGATGTATCTGATGAGTAATTGCGGCAATCCATGTTTGCACACCGGCATGGGCAGCAGCCCGGAAATCCCGCCGGGCAAATCGTTCACCTGGTACGGCCGCATGTATTGCATGACCAACGATCCGGCGGCATTGCTGGCGCGCTATCGCCGCGACCAAGAGAGATTTCTCCGGCAGGCGCAGGCCGAGGGTCCGTCTGTTCCGCCACTCGCGCAAGCGAAAGACAGCGTGCGCGTGGCGGTGGCCCAAATGCAGATCAAACCGGAAACGCTGAAGCCGGGCCAGGACACGGTCGACGCACTGCTGCCGTGGATCCAACGCGCCGCCGCCGAAAAGGCCGACCTGGTGGTCTTGCCCGAATATTTATTGGGCCCGTTTCATCTGCCGGACGCGCTGACCGATAAATTGTGCGGGGTGGCCAAGAGCAACAACATTAACGTGATCGTCGGCGGCTGGGAGTATCTGCCGGGCAAGCCGATCCAGCATCCGCCTGCGTCGGGCACGTATGCCAACACGGTGCTGGTGGTCAGCCGCGCCGGCACGATTGCGGGCACACACCGCAAGATGCACGCGGCGCTTGGCGCGGGCTCGCCGTATTGCTGGCCACCCGAGCCGGGCGAGCGCGGCGAAAACACCATGGTGCTGGGCGAGAAAAACGGCGTGGTCGATTTGGATTTTGGGCGGATTGGGCTGCTCACCTGTTACGACGGCTATTTTTTCGAGAGTTTCATGATGCCGTCACTGCGCGGCGCCGAAGTGCTGGTGTGGGTGAATGCGCGCGGCGGCATGATCGAGCCGCATATTGTGCAAGCGGCCAGTTTTATGACCTGCACCCATGTCGTGGGCGTGAATCAATCCGTCGGCTGCGGCTCGGTGATTTGCGCGTACCCGGGCTGGAAACTCGACGCGGTGGCGTCGAAACTGGGCGATGAAACCATGATTGTGGCCAATCTCGATCTGGCCGCGCTGCGCACACAACGCGTGAACAACCGCATGCTGCACCAGCGCCGCCCGCAAGTCTACGCGCCGCTGACCCAGGAATGGCGCCCGTGGGAGGCCTATCCGCACATCCCGCCGTTTACTTATCCTGCAACGGAGAAATGAATGAATGCAACCAACAACGAAGTGCGGCTGGAATGGCTGCGGCCGCGCGCCATCGAAACGGCACAGGCCGCTTGCCCCACCCTGTTGCAGCCGCTGGGCACGATCGAGTGGCACGGCCTGCACAACGTTGTCGGGCTGGATGCCGTCAAAGCGCACCTGCTGTGCATCGAGGCGGCGCAGCGCGGCGGCGGATTGGTGGCCCCGCCCTTGTTTGGCGGCATGGGCGGTTTGGACCAGCCGTACACATTTGTGATCGAGCCGGAAGACACCTTTCAAACCGTGCTGGTGCGCGGCTGGCTCGAACGGCTGTGCTGGGAGGCGGTGCGCCAGGGCTTTCGCGCCATGATCTTCCTGACCGGGCATTACGGCGCGGCGCAGCAGGTCGTCGTGCGTGAGACGGCCGTGCGCATGACGCGCCTGCTGGGCGTGCCGATATTGGGCATTCCTGAATATTTTCTGGCGCTCGACGCCGGCTACATCGGCGACCACGCCGGCTGGGGTGAGACATCCTTAATGTTGCACTTGGCGCCGGCAAGTGTCGACCAAAGCCAACTGGGCGAGCCGCCACACAAGGGCGTGGGTGGGCGCGATCCGCGCGAGGCAACCGCCGCGGACGGCCAGCGCATCGCGGAAGTAATCATCACGCGCCTGGCCGACTTGGCGCGCCAAATGCCGACATGGGACGCGGACACCTGCCGGCGCTTTGCCGATGCCGAAGCGGCACTGCTCAGCCGCCAACTCACCTTGGCCGCGTCCGAAAAATTGATCTGGGCCGGCTGGCGCAACATTGGTGCGGGCGCACTTCATCCCTATGCCGCCTTGCTGGTCGAACGCAAGTTTGATGAAATCATCGCCCTCGCAGAGAAATTATGACCACGCGCAATTACCTGGTTGCCTTGCTCGCACTCGGTCTCCTGACGCCGCGCATGTTTGCCCACGGCGTACACCTGCCCATGCCCACGGTCGCGGATGTGCGCGCGATGCAACCGCCCCTCCCCGGCTCGCTCGAGCTGGGCCGCGCATTGCATAAGCACCTGCGCGAGCGTCTGGACGCGGCGCAGCTCGTCCGCCTCGATGCCATCGGGCAGAATTTACTCTTCATTGACCAGATCAGCGGCAACGTCATTCCTGACGCGGATCCGGAGTTGACCAATTTCTATCGCTGGCGCCTCGAAACAAATGTGCTGGCTTTGGTTGAAGCGCTGCCGGATCTGATCACGCTGGATTTCCGCCCGGGCGCGCCGGCGCGTGACATCATGACGCCCCTCGCGCTGGATCAGCAGTTCAACCTGCTGGTGCTCAAAGTCATCACCGGTACCGGCGCGGTGCATTGCAGCGTGCAAGATGTTGACATGCTGGCGGAATATGACACGGCCATCGAGCTCCCGGGCGGCGCCGAACAACACGCGGTGGACATCTATTCCAACGCCACGACCTATCTGCTCTTGAAACTGCAGCAGGTGCCGCCCGGGGAAACCTTGACGCATCTGGCATTCCGCAATCACGGCGAGAAGCAGCCCTATTTGTGGTCCAGCCTGCGCTGGCAGTCAACACCATTCGGCAACGCCGCTATCACGGTCAACGACGAAACGGGCCAGCCCACGCCCGTGCTGATGCGGCTGACCAGCGCGCGCGGGCAACGATTGTGGGAACCGCCAAACGCCGTGAATCTGCGCCCCCTCATGAACGAGGTCGCACCCTTGCCGCCGGCCGGCCCGGGGCGCGGCCTGCCCATCTACATGCCCGGTGGCTGGGCCGGCTACTACTGGGTTGTGCCCGGCCCGTTTGAGATGGCGCTGCCCGAGGGCGACTGGGAGGTGCGCCTGTTGCACGGCTTGGAGTACGCGCCGCTGCAGGCAACGTTTAGCATTCGTTCCGGCGCATGGACGCGCGTCGCCTATACCTTGCAGCGCTGGGTGGACATGCCGACCCGCGGCTGGATTTCCGGCGACGAACACATTCACGCGCGCTTGATGAGCAGCGACGATGCCGCCCGGTTGATCACCGCAACGTGCGCCGCTGATATTCATGTTGGGAATATTCTCGAGATGGGCTCGTGGATGCGCAGTTTTTATCCGCAACGCGGTTTCGGCAAGGACTTCCGCGTGCAGCGCGGCGACCACTGGCTGGTGCCGGGCATTGAAGATCCGCGCGGCCTTCTGGGCCACGCCATCGGCCTGAACCTGGCCGCGCGCGTGCGCAGCCTGCAGCACTACACGTTGCACGATTGGTGGGCCAATGAAATTCACAAGCAGGGCGGCCTGTACGGCCACACGCATGTCGGCGAAAAAGCCCTGATGGTCGAACGTGAAGTCGCCCTGTTCACCCCGATGGGCATTGTTGATTTCAACAGCATGCTGCAAAATCGGCTGGGCACGGATTTGATCTACGACATGCTCAATCTCGGCTTTCCCATGACCTGCAGCGCCGGCAGCGACACGCCCTATGGCAGCATGCTGGGCTGCGTGCGCATGTATGCTTACTGCGGCACCAACGCGCCCTGGACGCCGGATCGCTATTTCGACGCGATCAAGCGCGGCAATACGTTTGTCAGCACGGGACCGATGCTCGAACTGCGCGTGGACGGCGCATTGCCCGGCAGCACAGTTGGCGTGACGACGAACCGGCCAGTGCATGTCCAGGTAAAAGCTTACGGCCTGCGCGGCTTTTCGGCCCCGGGCGGGCTGCGCTTGGTACAGTTGGGCCGGGTCATCGCGCAAGTGTCCGCGACCAATGACACGCAGGACGAGCTTGCGCTGGAGCTTGACCTGGACAGCGGCTTCGGCTTTTGGCTGGCGGCACACGCCTTCGGTCGCAATGGCTCCGAGGCGCACACGTCACCGGTGTATGTGGTGCGCGACGGCTTCCGCTTCTGGAATGTGGATGAAGCCGCACGCTTGCTGAAAAAGCAACTGGCCGTGTTGGATGACCTTGAAGCCGCGGTGGCCGAGTGCGTGCGCCTGCGCGTTGCGAATCCGCAATCGCTGGACTTCTGGTCGCGCTGGCCGGCCGAGCAACAGGCCGAGCTGCGAGCGCGCATCACGCGCGTGCGGGGCATCTATGCAAAGTTGGCCACCACCCTGGCCAAGGAGCAACAGCGCCGCAAAGAACAAAGAGGGAGCAAATGAGTGCTTATACAAATCTGCTGGACCACATTAACGCGTTGACGATCATTGACACGCACGAACACTTGGTGCCGGCAGACGAGCGGCCGTGGGGCCTGGACGTGCTGGCCGAATGGCTGCAGCATTATTTTTCATGCGATCTGATTTCAGCCGGAATGAGCGAGAGCGAGCTGCAGACCGTGCGCGATCCGCAGCGCAGCATTGCGGAGCGCTGGCGCATTGCCGAGCCGTACTGGCACGCGGCCGAAAGCACGGGTTACGGACGCTCGCTCGCGCTGGCGGCGCGCGATTTGTACGGCATCGCCGCGATCAATGCCGGCACAATCGAACAGCTGAACGAGGCCTTCAAAGCCGCGCACACGCAGCCGGGGCATGCGCGCACGGTGCTGCGCGAAAAATCAAACGTGGCGCTGATCATTCGCGATACCATGCCCGTCCCCTATCACGAAACAGACGACCTGCTGGTCTACAACATGCACACCGAGAGCTTCACTTCCCCGGCGCATTACAGTCAGATGCGCGCGCTGGGTGCCGAGGTGGGCGTGGAAATCCACACCTTGAACGATTGGATGGAAGCCGTCCGCCGCCAGATGCAGAAATATCTCAATGGGCAAACGCGCGTGGTGTGTCTCAAGTGCAGCCTGGCCTATCACCGCAGTTTGCGCTTTGACAAGGTGGCCTATGCCGATGCCGAGCGCGCCTTCAACGAGTTCTTTGCCGACTGCAATCTGCCGGACTGGCGCCCGCCGCGCAAAGCCGCCCAAGCACTCTGTGATTGGATGATGCACTTCACCTGCCGCGTCGCGGATGACCACAACTTGGTGTACCAGATTCACACCGGCTTGCAGGAAGGCAATGGCAATGTGATTTACGATTCGAATCCGACCTTGCTGACCAATTTGTTTTTGGAATATCGCAATGCGCGCTTCGACCTGTTCCACATGGGCTATCCCTATGTGATGGAAGTCGGCAATCTGGCCAAGAATTTCCGCAACGTGTTCATCGACATGTGCTGGGGCCATATTGTCAGTCCGGAGGCGGCGCGGCGCGCATTGGTCGAGTGGCTCGATGCCGTGCCGGCCAACAAGATCAGCGCGTTCGGCGGCGATTACTGCTTTGTCGACGGCATCTACGGGCATCAATTGCTGGCGCGCCAAAATGTGGCGGCGGCCCTGGCGCAGAAAGTGACCGACGGGTCACTCTCGCACGCCCGGGCCGAGGAAATCGCCACCTGGGTGTTCGTCGACAATCCCAAACAATTGTTTGGATTGGGCCGCTTCCTGGATGCTGCGCCGGCTTCACCCGCACCACGCTAGTCCCGATGTACAGATTCTGCATCCTGCTGCTGATCACGTTCAGCGCCCATACTGCCATGCCGGTGAGCGCAGTGCAGAAGCAATTAAACACAACCAGCACAACTATGAACCAGCCAATTGTCATTTCGATCTATCAAGGCGTGTGCCAGGAAGGTGAGTTCAGCACGAATCTAGCGACGGTGCGCGCCGTGGTGCGCGCGGCGCAGACGCGCGGCAGCCATTTCGTGGCCTTCCCCGAGACGTTCCTGTCGGGCTACGAGAACGCCGCCGCGGTAAAACAAGGCGCGCGCCCGCTCGACGACCCGGAGCTGCAGACCTTCATCGCCGAGTCGGCCGCGCATGACATGGTCGTGCTGGTCGGCTTGGCGCGCGTGGCCGGCACGCAATTGTTCAACTCGGTGCTGGTCATGCAGCACGGCGCGCTGCTGGGCATCTATGACAAGATCATGCTGACGCCCGGCGACCGCGACGGACTGGGCTTTGCGCCCGGCACAGCCATACCGGTCTGGGCGGCGCACGGCATCCGCTTCGCCGTGAACATCTGCGCCGACACGTCCTATCCGTTCCCCGCCTTGGCGGCCAAGTTGCAGGGCGCGCAACTTTTGTTCACGCCACACAACAACGAGATCGTCGACTTCGCCGCCGATGACCATCGCCGCTGGGTGCGCAACTGCCACATCGGCCTGGCGTGCCAATTGCAACTGGCGGTGGCGCGCGCAAATAATGTCAAATCCGACCGGCCCGGCCAGATTGGCTACGGCGACAGTTTCATTCTCAACCCGCAAGGCACGCCGCTGGCCGAGGCCAAGCTGTTCAAGACGGAGTTGCTCACCGCCACGCTGACGCCAGAGCTGTTTGCCGCGCCCTGTGTGTGGGGCAATATCGACGAGACGCCCGCCTGGCTGCGCACGCAGGTGGCCCGGCAGTTGACCGAGTTCCGCAGGCCAACCGACGAAGCCGCGTTGCGCTATTGGCTCGAGAACATGGCGGTCTATCACCGCTTCACGCCCGACGAACTCAGCGCGGCCACCGGGCTGGCGCCGGATGAGGCGGCCGCCGCGCTGCGCCAATTCGGGCTGGCCGGCAAGGCGCCTGCGCCGCGCCCGGCCGGCGCGCCCCTGCGCGTCCTGCCCTATCCCGGCGGGCGTCATCCGCGCGCCGGCTTCTTCGAGGGCGCCGTCATGCCGCAGCGCGAAACAAAGATCAGTGTCTTTACGCCCTGGGACGATGCCAGCTATGTGGTCGTCGATGTGCCCGAGGCGATCTTCTCAAACTTGGAACTGCTCTATCTTGCACATGAAGACGTGCACGTCCAGTCCATCTGGGCCGCGCAAGGCATCCCGCTGCCGCGCCTCGAGTGGCAACGCAACGCGGATGGCACCCTCACCAGCGCGCGCACGCTGCCGAATGGCGTCGCGTTTGGCGCGCGCATCACGCCGGGGACAAATGAGGTGCGCATGGAACTCTGGCTGCGCAACGGCACGGCCGCAACGCTGACCGGCCTGCGCGCGCAGAACTGCGTCATGCTGGCGCGCGCGGCCGGCTTCGACCGGCAGACCAACAGCAACAAACTGGTGCGGCCGCCGGTGGTGGCGGCGCAGTCCGCCGATGGCACGCACTGGATCATCACCGCGTGGCAGCACTGCCAGCGCTGCTGGTGCAATCCGCCCTTGCCCTGCATGCATTCCGACCCGCAAATCCCCGATTGCCAGCCGGGCGCAACCGTGCGCGTGCACGGCGTGCTGGCGTTTGTCGAGGGCAAGGACGCCAGCGCCGAGATGCAACGGCTGCGCACGTTGGTGGCAGAATGACGCGGCAATGTGTGACCGCAACGCTGCTGGCCATGACTCTGGCCATGCCGCCCGAGGCCAGTGCTGTTGGCGCCGCGCCGGCGCCGTCTGTGCGGGCACACGCAACCAATGGCAGCGTGCGCATCGCCTTGCTGCAGATGGTCGCGCAGGGCACGAATCAAGCGGCCAATGGCGTGACGGCCGCGGCATTCTGCCGCCGCGCCGCCGCGGCGGGCGCCGATCTCGCGGTCATGCCCGAAATGTGGAACATCGGCTATGCCGGCTTCTTCACGCAAGATCACAATGTGAAAACACAGTGGCAGGCACAGGCCGTTGCGCGTGACAGCGCCTTTGTCAATCGTTTTCGCAGCTTGGCGCGCGAACTGGACATGGCGATCGCCGTGACCTACTTGGAGCAATGGCCGGGCGCGCCCCGCAACGCCGTCACCCTGATAGACCGGCATGGCACCGATGTGTTCACCTATGCCAAGATGCACACCTGCGATTTTGCCGCTTTCGAGGCCGCCACCACGCCGGGCGAGGATGTGTACACCGCGCCGCTGGACACGCGCGCGGGGCCGGTCCAGGTTGGCGCCATGATCTGCTTCGACCGCGAGTTTCCCGAGACCGCGCGCCTGCTCATGCTCAAGGAAGCGGAACTGGTCATCGTGCCAAACGCGTGCCTGTTGGATGATATTCGGCTGGCGCAATTTCAAACGCGCGCGGTCGAGAATGCAATGGTGATGGCGATGGCCAACTATCCCGCGCCGATGTGCGGCGGGCGTTCCGTGGCGTACATGGTGGACGGCACGCAACTGGCGTGCGCCGGCGCCGCCGAGGACATCCTCTTTGTGGATGTGCCGCTGGCGCACATCCGCAACTTCCGCAAGAATGGCCTGTGGGGCAACGCGTTCCGCCGGCCCCACCGCTATCGCGCATTAGCCACGCCCCATGTGATTGACGTCTTTGTGCGCACCAATGCCTTCGGCGAACCGTTCCGCGCCGCTGAACGATAAACACTTCACCGCCACGCAAGCAGGAACCATGACACCCCGCGAACGCATTCTCAACACGCTCAACCGCACACCCGTTGACCGGCCGCCGGTTGATATCTGGTACGTCGGCGAAGTGCTGCAGGCGTTGTATCAGCACACCAACACGGATAACGAACAGGCGCTCTGGCGCGCGCTGGGCCTCGACAAATGGGCATGGGTGAATCCGACGTACACCGGCCCGTTGGTGCCGAAAGCGCCCGAGGCGACTTGGGTCAATCATTGGGGCCAGCAATTCAAGACGATTCAATCTGGCCCGGCGGCGTATCTGGAGCAGCTTGCGCCGCCGCTGGCCGGCTATACGCGCGAGACCTTGGCCGACTACCCGTATTGGCCGGATCCCGCCACGTTCGACTATGCGGCCATGGGTGCGCAGACGAAGCAGCTGGCACAGGAATTCGCCACGCTTGGCCCGTGGATTTCCTTGTTCGAAATCTATTGCGGTCTGCGCGGCCTCGAACAGGCCATGATGGACTTGGTGCTCGAACCGGAGTTTGTCACCGCCGCACTCGACCGCATCGATGCTATCCAGACCGCCATGCTCGAAAACATCTTCGCGCACACCGGCGACGCGCTCGACGCCGTCTTCATCAGCGACGACATGGGCAGCCAACAAGGTTTGTTGATTTCACCCGCGACCTGGGAAGAATTCTTTCAGCCGCGCTTCAAACGCTGGTGTGACCTGACCCACGCCCATGGCGCCAAGGTCTTTCACCACACTGACGGCGCAGTCCGCCCGTTGATTCCGCGCTACATCGAGCTCGGCGTGGATGTGCTCAACCCCATCCAGCACATTTGCCCGGGCATGGACATGGCCGCGCTGAAACGTGACTTTGGCGCCAAGCTCATTTTCCACGGCGGCGTAGACACGCAGGATGTCCTGCCGTTCCGCGACCCGGCCGCCGTCTGCGCCGAAACGCGCGCCTGCCTCGAAGCCCTCGGCCCCGGCTTCATCTGCTGCTCCTGCCATAATATTCAAGCCGGCACCCCGGTCGACAATATTCTGGCGATGATCGATACCGTGCACAAGTTCTGACAAAAACGAATGCGGCATTCGTTTTATAATAAGAAGCAGTCATTGTAAATGAAGAAACTGATTGTCGCCCTTGGGCTCCTGATCGCAAGCACTGCCTGCGGGCACGGCGCGCCACCGCGCGCGGCGCAGACCTGGGATTTCTCGGCCCCGGGCCAGATGCCGGCCGCGGCCTTTGGCTGTACCCTGACCACCCTGGCCGGGGTGTTGCACGGGATCATTCCGGCCACACCGCCGGCGGTCTACTTCATCATGGCAACCCAGCCGCTGCGCGGCCCGGCGCGCCTGGTCATGCACGTGCGCACCTGCTCGAATGTGTATGGGCGCGGTGAACTGTACTGGAGCACGCGGGAACGCCCGCGCCTGGGCCTGGAGCACTTCATCCGCTTCCCGTTGCGCCACGACGGCACGTGGCAGGAAATCACGGTGAACATTCCCGAGCGCGAAACCTTGCAGCAGGTGCGGATCTGCCCGGGCTGGACTCAGGGCACGTTCGACGTGGCGTGGCTGCGCCTCGAGCCGGCAACGTATCCCGCGGCGGTGGTGGCGGGGGCACGCCGGCTGCCGGCCTCGCTGGTGCTGGAGGATGCGCAGTTGCGCGTCGAGCTGCAGGCGCGGCGGCATCGCTACCTGGTGCTGGATCGGCGGACCGGGCGCACCTGGAGCGCCGACGGCGCGGCGGGCAAGGCAAAGCTGTACGGCGCGCGCCAGATCAGCGCGCGGATACTGGAACTTGATTTGTATGATTTCGTCGCCGACACAACCGGCATATGCCGCGTGACCTTGGCGGCCGATGCGGCGCTGGCATTTGACCTTGCGTGTGCCGATCCGACGGCCTCGCTATATGCGCTCAACAATTATCCGCCGGCCTTCACGGCTGCGCTGCAGCAGGGCAAATTGCTCTTCTGCGACCGGTCGTCCGGCACCTACATTGACCAGACGGACACCACCTACGGCGGGCAGGCACTCCGCATCTGGGGCAACACGCAGACGGCCAACATGCCTTGGGTGGGCGTGATAGACGAGGCCCGCGGCGATGGTGTGATCACGCTGGTGGACACGCCCACGGACGCGCTGATGCATCTGCTGCCGGATGCCGCGGGGCGGCACTGGCCGCAGATTCATTGGGAAGAGGCACGGCTGTGCTTTGGGTATGCGCGCCGGCTGCGGCTGCTGTTCACCGCGGCGGGCGGGTATGTGGGCATGGCGGCGCGCTATCGCACGGAAGCGGCGGCGGCGGGACGCGTGGTGCCGCTGGCGGAGAAGGCGCGCAAGAAGCCGGCGGTGCGCCTGTTGCCAGGCGCGGTGATTGTCTGGGGCGCCAGTGACGCACTGCAATTCGTGCGCGAGGCGCGGACGGAAGGCATGCTGCGCGCCGCCATCTGCAATGCGCACCACGGCTTGCGCACGCCGGCGTCGCTGCAGGCGGTGCGCGCACTGGGCTATCTGACGCTCGAGTATGAGAACGTGCAGGATGTCGCGCAAGGCGCCACTGCGGGCAAAAACACGGACGGCATTGCGGAAGTGGGCGTGCGCTCATTGCCGGGATTGCCGGTCATGACGGGCTGGCCGGATCCGCTCCTGCCGCGCTATGTGCGCGCATCCTCCTTTGGCCTGCGCGCGATAACCAATTACCTGCCCGAACGCCTGCAGACCTACGGGTTCAATGGCTTGTTCCTGGATGTCTCAATGGCGGACAACCTCAGGGAACACTATGGCCAGCGGCCGTACGACAGCCGCGCGGATCTGGCCTATCGCCGCGAAATCTATGAGTATTTCAACCGATTGGGCTTGGTGGTGGGCACGGAGCACGGCAACGACTGGGGTTGCGATTTGGTGGACTGGACGGAAGGGGCGTTGGGCGGGCCGTTTCACTGGCTGCATGACGTCGCCGACGGCTGGTCGTCGCCGCAAATCCGGCGCGCAGCCACACGCGCGGACTACACGCCCCAATGGCTGCGCTACGGCAATGCCTACGACACGAAAATCCCGCTGTGGCAGTTGGTGTATCACGACTGCGTGGTGTCAACCTGGTACTGGTCCGACACGCCGGGCATGCATTACCGGGCGGCGCCGGAAATCAGCGAGCGCAAAGACCTGTTTGCGATTTTGTATGCCGGCGTCCCGCTGCTGTGGCGGGATAATCGCGATTATGACTGGAACGTGCATCGCGAGCGCTGGATGCGCTCCTATCACGAGGCGTGCCCGCTGGCCGCCCACCTGGCGTTCAGCTGCATGACCAAGCATGAGTTTGTCACGCGCGACCGCGCGCTGCAGCGCACGCGGTTCGACAACGGCACCGAGATCGTCGTCAATTTCGGTGAAGCGCCACAGGCGTGGCACACATCCGCCACCGCCACGGTAACGTTGGCGCCGCGCGGCTATCTGGCACGCGGGCCGGGCATCTGGCAGTCGCGTTTGCGGGAAGGCGGCGCCGAGGTTGCGCGGGCCGAATTTGACGGCTATAGGCGCTATGAAACGGCGGCGCCGCGCGCGTTTGCGCCCGGCGGCGTGCGCGGGCGGTTGATCGCCTTTCGGGTCACGCCAGATCGCTGGCAAGTGGCGCTGGGAACGGACAGCGTGTGCCGCCTCAACGTGGCCGCGCTGACGGGCTGGGCGCAGGACGATGCCGTCACCGTGGCCGCGCTTGATGCACTGGGTGAAGCGCGCCGCGTCAGCGCCACCGGCCCTGCCGCTACGCCGCTGCAGTTGGATGCCCGGCGCGACGGGCGGTTTCACGCGCTGGTGCGCGGCGTGCCGGCGCCCCAGGTTGTCCTGTATCCGGCCGGCGGGCGCGTGGTGGAAGGCACGCCCGTGTTGGCCAGTTGCGCGGTGTCGGGCAGCGTGCTGCGCTACACGCTGGATGGGACGGCGCCGGGCGCGAACGCGCCTGCCGTCGTGGATGGCGCGCTATCGCTTACCACGGCCACGACGGTGACCGTGGCGGCATTCCTCGGCGACCGCGCGCTGGCGCCGGCGCAGATGGCACGCTATGTTCCATATCGGCTGTTGCTGGCGACGGGCCTGCTGCGCGGGCGCGCACCAGCCCGGGCTGTGCGCCTGGATGTGACTGGCCTTGCGGCGTTGCGCATCGTGGTTGGCCAGGGCGGCGACCACCCCTTCAATGATTGGGCCACCTTGGGCGAGCCGACCGTGCGCCTGGCTGACGGGCGCGCGGTGCCGCTGACCGCCTGCGCGCGCCTGCGGGCGTGGCAGCCCGACCACCGTTGGGCGTTTGACCTGCAGCCCGAGCTCGGGAGCAAGCCGGCCATTGCGGGGCGCACCTTCAGTACCGGGCTCGTGCTGCAAGCCGAGGCGGATTTTATATTTGTGCTGCCGGCCGGCGCGGCCTGGTTCGAAACGTGGGTGGGGGTCGACGACGGCGCCATCCAGGCACCACAGACGCCGGCCGACTTGCTGGGCACGCTGACCGTTACCTTCGAGGGCACGCGCGGCCTACCGGATGCCCGCGAGGATTTCCTACGCTACGGCCTGGCGCCGTGAAGGAGATTGAGGGAATGAAAATATCGAATATCAAACAAGGAAGGTCGAATAATAAAGTTCAGCGTAGATATTTCACACTTGGATATTGAGTGTTCGATAATGGATATTCAGCAGGGTTCCGGTCTTTACTTTGTACTTCTTCAATCGTTGATCGTCAATCTTCAATCGCACTTATTGACGAGTGATGATTAAGGATTGTAGAAGCATGAAGTGCGGCATCAGGGTTCAGGGTTCATAGCTGCGGATGCTGCGGCGGATGCTGCGGCGGGCGCTGCCCCAGCCTTCCATTCATCCATCTTTCCATCCTTCCAGTTCCGGCAGCATCACTCATCATTCGCTTGCCGCACCGTGCCGTCGTCACGGGCATCTTCCTTGATGGCCGCCAGCCGGCGCAGCAGCGCGCCCATGTCCTTGAAGCCGCACCACAGGAACCAGAACAGTGTCACGGTGCCGATCACAATGCCCTGCGCGGTCGCAAACGCCCACCACCACGACCAACTGTCGTCGGTGGTCTTGATCAGCAAGCCGAGCAGCGTGCCCACCACAAAGGTGCCGAAACCATACATTGAAATCAAGAAGACCGACCACGCCACGAGCCGGTCGCCGCGCGTGTATTCCTCATCAATACCGAGCAGTTTTTTGAACCACGATTGCCGCGCTGTGCTGACGACCGCATGCTCGCCGGCGATGGCGTACGCGCCGCGATTAAGGATGCGATCCATCGAGAAATCCGGGTGCGGGCGCGTCAGCAGACTGGTGATGATGTACGCCGTGGCCGCCGCCACGCACGCAAAGAAAAAGAGCTGCATGCCGTTCAGCCAAAACTCCGCCGGCAGGCGCTGGATCCACGCCACGGCCGGATAGTGGCGCTGCAACACGGGCACCAGCCACGGCCAGAGCAGATTGTTGTTGAGCGTGCCCAACGTGCCCAGGATGGAGCCGATGATCATCCCGGCCCACGCGCCGGCCGTGGTGCCGCGCTTCCAGTAAAACCCGCCGATGATGGCCGCGCCCGCGCCGCCGGTGTAGATTGCGCCGGTAATGGCCCAATACATGAAAATATACTCACGCAACTTGAAGAGCATGCCGAACACCCAGGCAAACAGCGCCACACTCACAATCGACCAGCGCAACACGCGCATGTGGTGCTGCGGCGTGAACGGCGTGCGGCGAAACGGCATGATCACATCCTGAATGAAGATGCTGCCCCACGAATGCAGATAGGTGTCATCGGTGGAAATGGCGCAGGCCACCATGGCGGCGACAAAGAGGCCCAGCAGGCCGGTCGGGATGATTTGCTTGAGGGCCAGTGGGACGAGGACTTGCTTCTGGACGGTGCTGTCACCGATGGCAGCAAGCGCGGCGTTGGTGGCGGCGGCCGCCGGCGCGCAGTGCGCCGAATGCATCAGCACAAACGCGCAAATCGGCAGCAAGCCGATGACCGACCAGGTCACGCCCGAGCGCCAGACCGCCAGCACCCGCGCCATCTTCGCATCGTGCGGCGTGCGGGCCGAGCAATTGTAGGCCTGGTTGCCTTGCCAGGCCATGTAGGTGTAGACCACGTTGAACGCGCCGATGGCGAAAAACCAAATGCTAAAATCGCCCATGTTGCGCTGGTCAAACGGATTTAACATGGACGCACCTTTGGGCGCGTGCTGCTTCAGGGTCGCGACAATATCGCTCCAGCCGAAGTACAAGAAGAGCATGGCCAGCACGGCCAGAAACACGACATTGACGAATTGCGCCTGCAGAAAATCGGTGATCATCACGACCACCTGGCCGCCCAGCAGCGTGGCCACCAGCGCCGTGCCGAGCAGCACCGCCATCACCGCGCCCAGCGTCAGATCGAGCTGCAGCGGGCCGAGCGACACCAGATATACCGGCAGATTGCAGAAATAAATGATAAACCGCGCCGTGACGGCCGGAAAGACGCCATAGTTCAGCACGCCGGCTACCCACGCTAGGATGCCGGCAAAGACGCGGAAGCGCTTGCTGTAGCGCATTTCGAAAAACTGGCCCATGGTCATTGCGCGCGTCTCGCGAAAACGATAGATGATGAAGCCTGTCAGCGTGACCACCATCCCGACCGGCCCCAGCATCGCGCCCCACCAGCCGCCGCCAAAACCGGTGTGATACTGTTGCTGGAACACGCCGATAATGCCAATTGCGCTCAAGCCGGCCATGCCGTCGGCCAGCGTCAGCAAGTAGCGCCCGGCACAGCGATCGGCCGCCAGAAACCCGCTCACGCCTTTGACATAGCGCCGCAGGCGCACGGCTACCAGCAGCACGGCGATGATAGTGCCGGCGACAATGCACCAATCAAGAAACGGCATGGTGGGCCTCCCGGACGGAACACTCGTTATGGCACAAAACTACAAACATGGTACAGAGTATAGCAAAGCCGCACCGCGCCGTCAAAGGCGTGCAAGGGCTGATGCTGGATGCGGGAAGATTGGAAGATTGGAAGGTTGGATGATCGGATGATTGGATGATTGGGCCTGAGTTCTGGCAGCAAGCGCGGGAGCGGCTTCCGTGCCGCAGCCGCTGATGCTGGACTTGGGCCAGCTAAGGACCTGCCAGTCCCGCCAGCGGCGGCGATCCCGCCAGCGGCGTGGATGGCCACGTCGCCTGCTTGGAGCGCGGATCGGCGTGGATGCTGGCTCTGCCCCAGCTGTTCTGCCTCTGCCACCGAAAACTGAAAACCGAAAACTGAAAACTTCTGCCCGCTGACTTGGTTAGCTAAGGCAACTGCCAGTCCCGCCAGCGGCAGCGATCCCGCCAGCGGCGTGGATACGCCACGCGCTCCGCGCGGGGCATGCCGCCGCTGCCGCTGCCCCCATCCAATCATCCAACCATCCAATTCCCGCAAAGATAGTATCCGCAGATGACGCCGATGCCGCGGATTGCCCAACGAACCCAAGCCTGCGCGCGCTGAAAATGCCCCGCCATAAATTTGTTTGCTCCAAATAAATTTACTACCACAATCGACATTATTTGTCGTTTGACCATTTGCATCCACTGCCTTGATGTATCGTGGTTCGAGCAAGAGTCGGCAGTTTCCGGTTTGCTGTTGCAAAGACTGACGCACCGGTGCGCTGACTACCGACGCACTCGGTACTGTTGTCTTATTATGCCATGTTCTGCTACACTAGCCCCCACTGCCATAACCGACAAGGAGTTTTTTATGACGAGTGGCGGCAAAGGTGATGATGCGGCGGCACGTGCGCCGGTGCCGGCGACAATACGTGTCTGCCCACGCCAACAGTGCGGTGAGATGTCCCCGTGGCTTTATGGTCATTTTCTCGAACATATTCTCAGTTCGGTGGACGGCGGGCTGCATGCCGAACTGCTGACGGAACGGCGCTTTGCGCTCGAACCGATGCCCGCCGACGATGTGCTGCGCACGCTGCCGGCGGCACGCGGGTTGGAAATCGAAACGGGCGACTGGCGCACCGCGGATGGCTGCGTGACACAGATAGCGCGCGCGGTGCATGCACTGGCATGGTTCACCACAGCGCCCGCCGCCGGCCATTTCACGGTGCGCGCGCGGATGCTGAGCGTCCACGGGCAGCATGGCGGCGGGATTGTGCTCGCAAGCGCGACCGGCGCGCGGGTGCGCTGTGCCTTGCATAATTTCTTCACAACGCCGCGCGTGCTGCTGCGCGAGCCGGGGCCTGCTGCACAAGAGCGCGTGTTGTCCGAAGAAACTAACATGGTGACGCCGGGGCATGATTTGGATCAGATGCTGGTGGTTGGCCGCTGGGTTGACACGCACCTCGAGCTAGGCAACGGGCGCCTGCGCTGGACGATCAATGGCACGCTGCGCCATGATGTGGCGCTGCCGGCATTGACGTTCACGCGGATCGGTCTGGAAAGCGCACACACGCAGGTGGCGTTTGCCGATGTGGATGTGCGCGACGCCTCGGGGCATGTGGTGGCCGCATTACCGGCAGATTCCACACCGAGTGCCGTGGCGCGCATCCCGGCGTTTGGTTGGGACGCACTCGAAGGCGTGAGCGCGGCAACCTGCCGCTTTGCCCGGCAACGCACCGCGCCCACGCCTGCCCAGACGAATCTGCACGCCGCAGTGTTTGCCGCGGCGCCCGCGCCGGCGGGCATCTGCCAAGGCCCGCTGGCGGTGCAACAAGGCCGCGCCTTGTGCGGCAGCGTGCATCTCCGCGCCGAGACGCCGGGGCCTACGATTGAAGCCGGCCTGCGTGCGCGCACTTCCCATGCGACGCTCGCCGCGGTCATGATCGCTGGCATTGACGCCACCTGGCGCAGCCACGAATTTGAATTGACGCCGCGCGCGGATTGTGCTGATGCAGAATTTTATGTGCGCTTTGCCGCGCCGGGCGTGTACGATCTTGCCTCCGTTTCGCTAGTGCCAACTGACGCGGGCACGCCGGCGCTGCGCCGCGATTTGCTTGAAGCCGTTCGTGCGTTGCATCCGACCATCATTCGCTGGCCGGGCGGCTGCTTTTGCTGGGTGTATGACTGGAAGCACGCCATCGGCCCGCGCGCCCAACGCCAGCCCGCGCCCGTGTTTGATTGGACCGGCGACGGTGGCACCGACAGCAATGATTTCGGCACGGATGAATTCATCGCGTTCTGCCGCGCGGTCGGCGCAGAGCCGCTGCTGGTCATCAACATGAATCTCGGCGTGCAACATGCGCTGGATTGGCTCGAATACTGCAACGGCACGGCCACCACACCGTGGGGCGCGTTGCGCGCGGCCAATGGGCATCCTGCGCCGTATCAAATTCGCTGCTGGGCCATTGACAACGAGCGCTGGGGCTATGGCGCAGCGCGCTATGCGCAGTTGGCGGCGGAATTTGTCGCGGCAATTCGGGCGCGGCAGCCCGACGCGCTCATCTGGCTGGTCGGCTCGAGTCTGGAACCGAATCACGCCTTTGGAACCGCCATAGAAAATTGTTTTGGTGTGGATGTCGTGCGGCGCACACCGGATCAGGCTGATTTCGTAAGTCTGCACGGCTACTGGGGACGTTGTGCCTGGGAGCGCCTGGCTGTGGCCAATGTGCGGATCGAAGCATACCTTCAAAAAGAAATCGCCGCCTATCGTGCCGCCGGCAGTGCGCGCGAGATGATCGCCCTGGATGAATGGAATCCGGGCACGACCGATTATCAGTCGGGCATCGCGGCCGCGCTGCTGCTCAACACGCTGGAACGCCAGTGCAACGCGGTCGGCATGGCGTCACCGGCATTGTGGCTGCGGCATGTCAAGCATGGCGATGCATGGGATAATGCGCTGATCAATTTCGATCATTGCGGCTGGTACCCATCGGTGACGTATCTGGTGAATCGGCTGTGGTCGGAGAACCGCTGCCCGCTGCTGGTGCAGGCGGAGACGACGGCACCCATGCTCATGCTTGATGGCGTGGAAGTGCCAGTGCTGGATGCCGTCGCGACGGCAGATCCCGCCGACGGGCGCGTGGTGGTCAAGGCGGTGAATCGCGATGCCACACAGGCCTTGGCGCTGACTGTTGACGTGGGCAGTACCGTTTACGACGGGCACGCCATTGTCACCGTGCTGGCCCATGACCAGTTGGACGATCGAAACACGCTTGCGCAGCCGGACAAGATCCGGCCGCAAACAAGGCAGGTGGCGGTGGTCGCCGGGCAGGTGGCGGTCACGCTGCCGCCCGTCTCGGCGGCGCTGATCGCCTTGCGCGCGGCGCGCCGGCCAGTCACGCCGTTGACGTAATGGGAGCGACCTCCATACCCCGATCTGTCTGCATGAGTGTGGGAGGGGCTTCCATGCCCCGATGCAGCAGAATCGCCGCACGGAGGCGGCTCCCACATTCTTTGCATGCCGCGACCCCCACGACCGCTGCAAAAATGATGAGTGATGAATGATGAGTGATGAATGCAGAACAAGACTCATAGTAAGTGTTACATGCTGCGTGCTGGACACTCATCATTCATTTTTTTCGTCCACCGAGGCAAGCGTTGGGGCGCAGCAACAAGGACCAATCGCCGGATCTGGGAACGATGAACAATGACCGATGAACGATGAACTAACCAAAAACTGAAAACCGAAAACTGAAAACTAAAACTGAAAACATGCCTTCGTGGCCATCACCCGCGGCGATAGCCGGACTGCGCCTGAAGCACCTCCACGAACGCGAGCATGTTCTCCAGCGGCACGTCACCCTCGACCGAGTGACTGGGCGAGAAAATGTAGCCGCCATTTGCGCCGGCGTCGAGCAACCGGCGCGTGTCGCGCTGCACATCCGCCACGGTGCCATACGGCAGGGTGCGCTGCGTCGAGAGCCCGCCGTGAAACGCGAGTTTGCCGCGATACGCCGGCAGCAGCGCGAACACGTCCATCACTTCCGGCTGAAACGGATTGAACATGGTCACGCCGATCTCGACCAAATCATCGAACAGTTCATCCACATCGCCGCACGAATGGATCGAAACGATTTTGTCGGCGGCGCGCACGGCGGCATACATGCGCGCCAGTTCGGGCTTGATGAACTCGCGCCAGCGCGCGGCGCCCATGAGCAGGCCGCGCTGCTGGCCCCAGTCATCACCGAAGTAGACGCAGTCGATGTCGTGGCGCAACGCCGCGCGCACTTGCGCAATGTTGTAGTCGGCGATCGTGCGCAGCAGGGCATGCACGAACTCGGGAGCTTCAATCATGTCGACCAGCAGATTCTCCATGCCGCGCAAGGTCCATGCGCGCTCGAAGAGCGAGAAGCCGAGGCAGAAGCGGCGCAAGCGGTCGCCATAGCGTGCGAGCATTTCGGGCATGTCGGCAAAGAAGCGCGGATCAAGCGGATCCGGGCAATGGAATCCGGATAGCGTCGGCTCGGGCAGGACGCAGCCTTTCGTCACGCCGATGTCTTTGTCAACGCTGCGATCCCAGACGACGCCGAACACGTCGCGCACGCAATCGTCACCAATGTCCTCGAAAAAGCCAATCGGACTGCCCAGATCAACAAAATGATTATCGAGCGCCATTTCGAGATCAACGCCCGCGCCATAGTACGCTTGCAGTCGCGCGGCGGCCTCGGCCGTAAAAGACAAGGACCACGGCACATACGGCGGGCGCTGAAACGCAAGTGCCTGCTGGACGATGGCGCGTTTGGTCATTTGGTCACGTATGATTTATCATTGGTCATTGGTCATATTTCATTTGTCATTTGCAGCATTGATAATTGACCGATGACCATTGATACTTGACAAATAGGCAGCATTGGTCAATTCATTGCGTCTGTTCGCGCAAGGCGGGCAGTGGCTGGCGCACCTGCGCTTTGAGCGTGGCATAACACGCGCGGACCACCGCTTGGTTGGCGTGCGCCAGGTTGCGCGCCTCGGCCGGGTCGGCGCGCAAGTCATACAGTTCGGCGTTGCCGGCCGCCGTCAGCACGAATTTCCATTGGTTGGTCAGCATGGCCGCCACCGTGTCAGCCGGATTCAGCCCCGGCGGCGCATACCACAGCAGCGGCACCGTGCGCGTGAGCTTTCCCGTCCCGCGCAAGAGCGGTGCGAGGCTGACGCCGTCGCCACCCGCGGCCGTCGCCGCTGGCGCGGTAAGGTCGCCGGCCAAGTCGCGGAATGTGGCGCTCAGATCAACGAAACCGCATGGCACATTCACCGTGCTGCCCCGTGGCACATGCCCTGTCCAGCGCGCAATGCCGGGCACTCGCAGGCCACCTTCATAAAGACTGCTTTTTTGGCCGCGCAACGCGCCCGCGCTGGCAAAGAAGTCCGCGCGATGGCCATCCGCCTGATGCGGCCCGTTGTCGCTGGTGAAGAACACCAACGTATTGCTGGCCAGTGCTGGATTTGCATCGACGGCGTCGAGGATGCGGCCCACATCGGTGTCCAGGCGCGTGACCATGGCGGCAAATGTTTTTTCCTGTGCGGGCCACGACTCGGCTGCGTATGGATTGGGCCCGGGTGGCGGCACCAATTGGCGATGCGGCAAGAGATATGCGACGACCATGCACAGTGGCGTGCGCCCGTCAGCACCCCGAATGGTTGCAAGCACGCGGCTGGTGAAGAGGTCTTGCGCATAGACGGTGCGCGCGGCCTGCGGGCGCCCGACGTTCTGCGGAATGTTCGAGACGGCCTCGCCGTCCCACACAAATTCCGGAAAATGTTGATGGGCATATTGCTGGTCAATCACTGCCAGCGAGGTGGCAAAGCCTTTGCGCGTGGGCAGGGCGTGCGCCGTCGCGGGCAGGATTGTGTCGCCGCCGCCGTGTGCGAGCCCTGCGTTCGTGACGGTGCTGCCAAAGTCCGTGCTTGGCGTGACACCGCCGAGACCCCACTTGCCGACGAACGCCGTCTGGTAGCTTTGGCGTGCGAGCGCTTCGGCAAAGGTGTGCTCGTTGGATGCGAGCGGGAGATTTGGCGAGTCGTTACGATCCACGGTGCCGTGGCCGGTATGCAGCCCGGTCAGGAGCACGGCGCGGGACGGCGCGCAGACCGGGGCGCCGGCGTAGAAATGCGTGAAGCGCATGCCTTGCGCCGCCATGCGACCGAGGCGCGGCGTGCGGATGCGGCGCTGGCCGTAACAGCCGAGATCGCCATAGCCAAGGTCGTCGGCGACAATTAAAATGATGCTCGGCTTGCTGCGTTTGGCATCGAGTGCCGACGCGGGCGGCGGCGGCGCCAGTGCAAACGACACCATGGGCCGCAAGAGCAACGCCGCCAGCACGGCGCGCAACACACGGCGGGGCATGACTGAGCAGATCAGTGCGCACACGCGGTGAGCGATCATTCGTAGTTCCATTTGGTCATCCACGGGTCGTTGGTTTGCTTCATGAAGGCGCGCAACTTGTGTTGCATGCGCTTGAAATCCGCTTGGTAGTGCGGGTCGGCGGCGAGATTGCGCACTTCATCCGGGTCAGTTTCAAGATCGTACAATTCCCACGCCGGCCGCTGCAGATACGCCGCCACCGTGCGCGGACCAAAATGCGTGGCGCGCTCGCGCAGCACGGCCTGCCATGTTTGCGAATGATACAAATCGGCGGCCGAAGGGAACGTGAGCGGATGCGCGATGTTCCAAATTAATTTAAGGCGGCGTTCGCGCACGGCGCGCATGGGATAGTACATCTGCACTTCATGGAACGAATGCGACGCGTAGACGTCGTCCCAGCCGGCGGGTGCCTCCTCATGCAGCGCATTGAGAAATGAGCGGCCGTGCAACACCACGCCGTCCGGCAGCGGCACCTGTGCAAAGTCAAGGATGGTCGGCGTAAGGTCGGTGAAACTCACCATGGCGGCACAGGCGTGCCCGCGCCGCTCCTGAAACGGATTGCGCACGACCAGCGGCAGGCGGATGCCCGGCTCGTATAGATTGGTTTTTGCGCCGGGAAACGCGATGCCGTTGTCGGAAAGGTAGAGCACGAGCGTGTCGTCCCAATGCCCGGGTTCCTTGAGAATCTGGATGAGCCGGGCCAAGCCCGTGTCAGCTTGCTCGACCGAGGCATAATACTCGGCCAACTCGGCGCGGCACGCTGGCGAGTCGGGCAGAAACGAGGGGACCATGACCTGTTCCGGGCGCCAGCGCGATTGTTCAGACAACCAGAAGGGGCGGTGCGGCTCACGCATGGCGAACACCAGGAAAAACGGGCTGGCGCTTGGGTCGGCAATCACCGCGCGGCATGCATCGGCCATCTCGGCCGGCATGCCAATGCCTGCGGAATAATCTTTGTTGATCACGGTCGCGAAGGGATAGACCGCATCGGGCGCCACATGGCATTTGCCGCACAGGGCCGTGCGGTAGCCGGCCTGGCCCAGCATGGCGGGCAGCGAATGCACTGTTGGCAACGTGCTGAAATTGTACGGCGGTTGCGAATGACCGAACTGGCCGCTGGCATGATTGTGCAGCCCGGTAAGAATCACCGAGCGGCTCGCGCTGCAGGAGGGCGACGTGCAGAAGGCGTGGGTCATGCGCACGCCACTGGCGGCCAGCTCATCGAGCGCCGGCGTGCGCAGCAAGGGATGGCCGTAGCAGCCGGCATCGTTCATGCCTTGATCGTCGGCAATGACCATCAAAATATTGGGGCGCCGCTGTGGACGGCATGCGGTCGTCATGCAAAGCTCCTGCGCGGGTTAACCCGCCATCGGGGTGATATTCAAAGCACTGCGGAAAAGTATAACATATTTCGGGCGCTTTTGTGCAGACAACCAAACGGGTGATGTGGCACAATCAGAAAACAACGAGCAGTGTGCTGAACGTGCCGTGCGCCGCGCGTCCGCACGCGTGGTGTCGCACGCACCTTGCATTAGCACGGCGTATTTGATACACTGGGTCATGTTGGCAGGCCATCGGGCGCGCCGGACTGGGTTCCCCGCTGGTCTGCACGATTATGCCAAGTACATCGGTGCGGCATGGAGCTGCGGCCGTACATTCTATAACCGTTTGGGGAATGGCATGAAAATAATCGCCACGCAATTGCGCCCGGATGGCACGCGCGAGAAAGGCCTGATTGACGTGCCGGAGCCGGCCGCGCCGGTCGGCAAGCAGGTCAAGACCCGCACGCTGTGTTCGGGCATGACCAACGGCTCGGAGCGCAATGATCTTATCCGCGGCAATTATGCGCGCGCCGACAAAGACCTGCCGGCGCCGTGGGGCTATCAAAATGTCGGCGAAGTCATCGCCGTCGGCCCGGATGTGACCAAGTTGAAAATCGGGGATGTGATCTACTCGAGCTGCGATCATGTCGAATATGCCGTGCTGGAGGAGGACTGGCTGAATGTGAAATTGCCGGCGGAAGTGGACCGGCGCGAGGCGGCCTTGTTTGGCATGACCAGTGTGGCGATGCGCACCTGCCGGCATGTCGATCTGCGCATGGGCGAACGCGTGCTGGTGGTGGGCGCGGGCATCATCGGCCAGGTGGCGGCGCAAATTGCGGACGCGATGGGCGCACGGGTGGACATTTGCGATGTGAACGAGGAGCGGCTGGCGATGGCGCGGGCGATCGGCGCCGTCGAGCGCGCGGTGAACACGACGGGCGATGGCTGGCAACGCGAGATTCAGGACGCGACGTATGCAGTGGTGATCGACCTGGCCGGCGTGCCGGGCATGGAAGACAAGTTGATTGCGGCGGCCCAGACGCGCGGGCGCGTTGTCTGGATCGCCGGGCGGCATGAGGTGAAATACACGTTCAACTGGGGGCAGGGCCGCGAGATCACCATGATGCAGAACAGCCACTTTGACAATGACGATCTGGCGAATCTTTGCCGGCTGGTGGCGCGCGGCAAAGTAAAGATCAAACCGCTGCTGAAAGATGTCGTGCCGGTGGCGGACTGCAAACCCATTTATGATATCCTGCGCGACACGCCGGACCGCTTGTTGGGTACCGTCTTCGTCTGGTGACAGGCAACACCGAATCAAAGCCAATACCAAGGAGATCACATGAAGCCGCTCAAAGTTGCCGTTATCGAAGGATTCCATCCCTTTGCCGTGCCGCAGTGGCACGAGCTGTTTCGCGCGCTGCCCGGCGTGGATTATTATCCCCAGGTGATTGACAATTGGGCGCTCGACTGGGGCAAGGTGCGCACCGCCTACGATGTGCTCTTGTTTTACAACATGAACATGAGTCTGGACAGCGCGCCGTTTCGCGACTCGCTCGAGACAGCCATCGCGCAACTGGGCGAGACACCGCAGGGCATCGTCATGCTGCACCACGCCTTGCTGGCGTATCCCGACAACGCCACCTGGTCGGACGTGGTCGGCATCCCCACCCGCACGTTCAAGTATTTTCCCGAGCAGGAATACACATTGCAGCCGGTCGCCAACGCCGCGTCGCCCATTACCGCTGGCTTGCAACCGGCCATCTTCAAGGACGAAACCTACACGATGGCCGAGCCGGATGCAACCAGCCAGGTGCTCTTCACGGCCGAGCATCCCAAGAGCATGCACGCCATGGCCTGGACGCGCACGTTCAAGCAGGCGCGCGTGTTTTGTTTCCAGCCCGGGCACGACCAGCTCGCATGGGCGAATCTGGTCTTCCGCGAAATTCTGCAGCGCGGCATTCACTGGAGTGCTAAGCAGCTCTGAGAGCGCGACGATGCAACCCAACAGAGAAACATTGAACATTCAACATCGAACGCTCAACATTGAACGTTGGGATTCTCGGCAGGCCGGCTCAATCGACATTTTTTGTCGATTGAACATGCTATCATAGTCCATGATCTCCGGTGTTCAGAGCAGCAGCGGTAGCGCGCGGCATATCATGCCGTGGCAGGTGCTGGCGGCGGTGCTGCTTGGGATGGCGGTGCTGGCGGGCCGGGCCGGCGCCGTGCGGCTCAACGAGGTCATGGCCGCGAATAACGCCACGATCGCAGATGAAGACGGCGATTATTCAGACTGGATTGAGTTGTATAACGAGGGGCCTGTGCCGGTGGATTTGGGTGGCTGGGGTTTGTCGGATAATTACAGCAAGCCGTTCAAGTGGCTGTTTCCGATCGGAACCCAGATCGGCGCCGGTGAGTATCTGCTGGTGTGGGCCTCGGGCAAGCTGCGCACGAATACGACCGTGGCGACGGAGCAGGAAGTTGTGGCGGCGGGTGCGGCGTGGCGCTATCACGATCTGGGGCAGGATCTGGGCGATGCCTGGCGGCTGCCGGACTATGACGACACGGCATGGAACAGCGGGCCAGCGCCGCTGGGTTACGGCCCGCAGTCAAATTATGTGGCCACCACTATAAGTTTCGGAGGCGATGCCACCAACAAGCATATCACGACCTATTTTCGCCACACCTTCACGATGCAGGCTCCCGTCGCGCCCGAGCCGCTGCAACTGCGGCTGTGGCTGGATGACGGTGCGGTCGTCTACTTGAACGGGACGGAACTCGCGCGCGAGAATCTGCCGAGTGGGGCGCTGACGTATCAAACCCGCACGCTGACCTGGATTGGCACGTGGCCGGCGTGGACCAACCACACGATGGCCTCGGGCGCGCTGGTGACCGGGCAGAACGTGCTGGCCGTGGCGCTGCACCAGCAGCATCCGGCCAGCAGCGATCTGGCCTTTGATCTGGCATTGCGCGCGACGGTGCAAAGACCGTCGTTGCATGCGAATTTCTCGATCGCCGCCGCGGGTGAAGAAGTCGTCTTGACGTCACCGGATGGCGTGCGCATCGACGAGTTGGCGCCCACGGCGATGCCGAGTGATATCTCGCGCGGGCGCAGCGCGGATGGCAGCACCAACTGGTTCTACTTCGATATGCCCACGCCGTGGGCCGCGAATGCCACAACGGCCTACGCCACGATTCTCGCGCCGGTGCAATTCTCCCACCCCGGCGGCTTCTACACCAACGCCTTCACCCTGACGCTGGCCCACCCCGACCCGGCTGCCGTCATTGTGTATACCGTGGATGGTTCCGAACCGGCGCTCAATAACGTGGGCGGCACCAGCTACATGTACAAAAACTATTATCCGGTCAAGGCGGGTGACCCCAACGGTGCGGCGCTCTATCGCAGCTATCGTTCATCTACCAACATCGTCCCGCTCGCGATTTATGACCGCTCGGCCGAACCGGACACGTTGACCAAGATCGCCACTACCTTTCCCACGCACCAGTACATCCCGCCCAGCCCGGTGCGCAAAGGCATGGTGGTGCGGGCCAAGGTATTCAAGGCGGGCGCGTTGCTGCCGGCCGTGGCAACCCACACCTATTTTGTCGCAACCGCCGGCAATGATTTCACACTGCCAGTCATTGCCGTGACCATGCAGGAAAACCAGCTCTACGATTTTTACACGGGCATCTACACGCCCGGCGCCAACTATGCCATGAACAATCCTTATGGTTCCGGCAATTACCATATGCGCGGCGATGCCTGGGAACGGCCGGCGCATCTGGCGTTTTTCGAGACCAATGCAACCCGCGCCGTGCTCAGTCAGAACATCGGCCTGCGGATTCACGGCGGGGTAACGCGCTGGGATCGCCTGAAAGCCTTGCGCATGTATGCCCGCAGTGAATATGGCAACGCGACCCTCGACCATGCCTTTTTTCATGAACTATCGGAGGACCATTTCAAACGGCTGATGTTGCGCAATTCCGGTAACGACTTCTGGCATACGCTGTTTCGTGACGCCGCAATCCATGCCATCGTGCGCCAATTGCATTTCGACACCCAAGCGTACCGGCCGGCCGTCCATTTCATCAACGGCGAGTACTGGGGCCTTATCAACATTCGCGAATGCTACGATAAGTACTATCTGGCGCGCGTCTACGGCGTGGATGAAGACCAGGTGGATCTGTTGACCCGCAACGCCGTGGTCGAGGAAGGCGACGCCGCGCACTTCAATGCCATGCGTGACTACATGCGCACCAACGACATGACCCGGTCGGCCCACTATGACTATATCCAGACACAAATGGACATGGTCAATTTCACCGATTATCAGATTGCCAATATCTTTGTCAAGAACACCGATTGGCCGGGCAACAACATCAGCTATTGGCGCCTGCGCACGGCGGGCTATCAACCGCAAAGCCCGTATGGCCATGACGGCCGTTGGCGCTGGATGCTGTTTGACACGGATCATGGCTTTGGCCTGTTCGGCGGCGTTATGGATTATGCCAGCAACATGCTGGTGTTTGCCACAGCCACGAATGGCCCGGCCTGGCCGAATCCCGATTGGTCCACCTTCTTGTTGCGCACCTTGCTCCAGAATGCGTCCTTCAAAACCAACTTTATCAATCGCTTTGCCGATCTGTTGAATACCACCTTCGTGGCGGAACGCATGATCGGCATCATCACGCAAATGCAACAGGGCATCGCGGCGGAGCTGCCGCGCCATGTTCATCGCTGGCAACGGCCGGAGAGCATGGCGCATTGGAGCAACCAAGTTGCCGTCATGTGCGAATTTGCACGGCAACGGCCGGCCTACCAGCGCCAGCACCTGCGCGATTTCTTTGGCATCGCCGGCCAGCAGAACATCAGTGTGGAGGTGAATGATCCCGCGTTCGGGCATGTGCGGGTCAACACGATTGATCTTGAAAGCAACACCCCGGGTGTGGCACGCGTCCCGTATCCCTGGACCGGCATCTATTTCCAAAATTTCCCGATGACGCTTGCGGCGGTGCCGCACACCGACGCGCGCTTTGTGAACTGGAGTATCAGTCCGGCGGACGCACCGATGTACACGGCGACGAACACCGTGCTGGCATTGGTGCCGACCGGCGCCATGACCGTGAGCGCGTGGTTCGCGCCGGTGCCCGAGCCGCTGGGCGCGGCACTGCTGGTCGGCGTCTTGGCACTTGCGGCGCGGCGGTGGCTGCTGCCGAGGTGCCCTGCCGAGGTGCCTGGCGCGGTTTTAGCACTTAAGAAATCGCCCCCGCGCCACCAGCATTCCCAAACACATTTGACACGAACACCTGCACCATGTTATTATAGATCAGTTCAATACTGTCCGGTTAAGAAACAGGCTAATGCGGCGAATGCCTCATGAATACTGAGTTGCAGCCAGATGAAATCACTTGACGATTTGAAATCAGGCCGGTACGATAATGCTCTTTCTGGTCACCAGCAAGGAGCGCGCTATGCATGCCGGCAAGATTGTGTTCGCCCAGCTTATGGAGTGTCTGCCGTGGTATCAGTTCAACGAATGTGTCCGGCGCTATCAAGGGGACTACCGCATGCGCCACTTCTCGTGCCTCAGCCAGTTCTATTGCATGGCGTTTGCGCAGTTGACCGGGCGCGAGAGTCTGCGCGACATCGTCACCTGCCTGATGGCACACGGGCACAAACTGTATCACATGGGCATTCGCGGCCCGGTGCGGAAGAGCACGCTGGCAGATGCGAACGAGCAACGCGACTGGCGTGTGTTCGCCGATCTGGCACGGGAGCTGATCGCGATTGCCAAGCGGTTCTATATCAACGAGGATCTTGGTGTCGATGTCACGGAACCTGTCTTTGCGTTCGACTCGACGCTGATCGATCTGTGTCTGACATTGTTTCCGTGGGCAACGTTTCGCACGACCACCAGTGCGGTCAAGATGCATACGCTGCTCGATCTGCGCGGTGCTATTCCGGCCTGTATCTGGGTGACCGAGGGCAGTGTGCACGACGTTACCATGCTCGACATACTGACGCCCCTGCCGCAGGCGGTGTATGTCATGGACCGCGGCTACATGGATTTCGAACGGCTGTTTCGTATTCATCGCGCCGGCGCACATTTTATCATCCGCGCCAAACACAATCTGGCCTGCAAGCGCATCGGCGCGCGTCCCCTCGACAGAGCGACCGGCGTGCGTGGCGATCAAACGATTTTGTTGACCAGCCCTCCCTCGCGGCATGCGTATCCCGATCCACTGCGCAAGGTGACCGTGTTCGACGCGAAACGCAACAAATACGTCGCGTTTCTCACCAATTACTTTGCGCTGCCGGCGGTGACGGTAGCGGACTTGTATCGCAAACGTTGGGACATCGAAATCTTTTTTCGTTGGGTCAAGCAGCACTTGCGCATCAAGCGATTCTTCGGCACCTCGCCCAATGCGGTCAAGATACAGCTGTGGATCGCCATCGCCACGTATGTCTTGGTGGCCATCTTGAAGAAGCGTCTCGGCCTGCCGGTGAGTCTCTATACACTGCTGCAGTACCTGAGCGTCAGCGTGTTCGAACAAGTGTCTATTGCAGAAGCACTTACGCATATTTCTGCTAATCAAAATGAGTCCAATTTCGTTAACCAACTGGAATTGCCAAACTTATAACCGGACAGTATTGAGATCAGTTGTAATGCAGTTTTGCTCGCTTCACAACTTGGTTTTCCATGGCGCGCCCGCTTCGGATTGAAGGCCCGCATTTCTGGTACCACGTCTACAACCGTGGCAACGAGAAACGCACCGTCTTCCATGACGATGACGACCGCCGCCTGTTCCTCGACCTCCTTTTCGAATCCAGCGAACTGTTCAACGCCGCGGTGCATGCCTATGCCCTGATGCCCAATCATTTCCATCTCCTGTTGGTCACCCGCGAGGCCAATCTCGGCGCCTTTATGCAGCGCTTCCAGAACAAATTCATCAAACATTACAACGCCCGCCACGACCGCGTCGGCCACATCTTCCAAGACCGCTACAAAGCCATCGTCATTGACTCCCAGCAATACAGCCACGAACTCTCGCGCTACATCCACCTGAACATCGCCCGCTATCACGACCTGCGCACGGCCCCCGCCCGCCAGCGCCTCGCGGCGCTGCGCACCTTTCCGTGGAGCAGCTACCGCGCCTACATCGGCCTCGAACCGTCCGCATGGCCGCTCACCTCCAGCACCATCCTGGCCGATTTCGGCGACACACCCGCAGAGCAACAGGCCAAGTATGCCCGCTATGTCCGTCACGGCCTGCTCAAAGAATTCGACCCGTACAGCCGCCTCATCGCCGGCAGCATTCTTGGCAGTGAAGACTTTGCCCGTGCCATCACTTCGGCCCTCGGCATCGCCGGCCGCAAAGACAGCAGTGCCGCGCCCAAGCGTCGCCGCGTCGAGGCCCTGCCGCTCGATCTTGTACTCAATGCCGTTGCCAGCAGTTATGGTATTGCTTCCGACGTACTACTCACGCGGCACCGCAGCGGCCCGCTTGGCGAAGCGCGCCACGTCCTCTTCTGGGCCGCCGTCACCTACGCCGCCGGCCGCCTCTCGCGCCTGGAAATCGGCCGCCAGTTCGGCGGGATCGGCAGCACGGCCGTGTCACACGGCTTTGCTTACATCGAGGCCCGGCGCGATGCGCCCGGCCCACTCCGCGACCGGCTTGACGCACTCATCGCACAACTCGATGCCGTCGCCGGCCATCCTGCTCGCGACCCGTGGCTCGAAATGTACCAGCGCCTCGCCGCCTACTATCAGCGCTACGGCCATACCCTCATTCCGCACGAGTATCCACCCGATCTCGCACTCGGCGCCTGGGTCCACCGCCAGCGCCTCGTCCGCGCCGGCAAAGCCCACAATGCAAAGCCGCTCACCCAGCGCCAAATAGACCTCCTTGACCAGCTTCACTTCGCCTGGACGTTGCATGAACACACTGGCAAAGACCCCTAAAATGCAAAAACCGCGCCAGGCACTAGCCGGGCGCACAGGAGAAAGCGATGAGCTACGGCAAAACTGGTGTCAGAATGAGTACCAAGGCAGTGTTTAACAGCCTGAAGCTCAAGAAGAATTTCATGGCCGTCACGCATGCCGATCATGGCTTCAATTATCACGCCGCACTGGCGGCGGTCCGTAGCAGCGCCGCGCCGCATGGCACGCTATGGGATATGCGTTCGATGTTCACCGACAGCTATAGCGGGGGGTTCAGCGGCGTGCTGCTTTCGCCGGCGTTTCTGCGAAGCACTGGCTTTCGCGGCTTGGTTGACCGGCCGATCGGCGTGGGCGCACTGGGCGGTGTCAAAATCTTCTCGATGCGCGCATTGCGCACCAATGATTCCCAAAGAGACACTAACATAGCAAAATCTCGCTTTGCGCAAATCCATAAAATAACAACGCAGCCAATCACCCTCGATAGTTCGTTTTTTATTGAGAGCATGCCGGCTGCTTTGCCGGCAACAGTGACCGGCGCGAGCATCCTTAAGTGCAAAAACCGCGCCAGGCACCTGGTGTGGCACTTGGCAGCAGGATTGCTTTTGCTGGCTGGCGTTGCTGCGCAATCTGCAAACGCAAACATGATTTTCGAATTAAAATATTTCAATGATTCAGGACAAGAAACAACTAATTTCTGGTACAACGAATCTCCATTAGACACACCAACAAACACAGTAAAATGTTATGTAGATTCCACTCAACACCCAACCTCTTTATTTAATGATGTAGAGTGGGACTTGACAATGCTTAGTAACTATGTTAATTTTATTGATTCTAACCTTCCTTCTTCAAATGATTTTTTCGAAGGATTTACAATGATGTCTGGTTTTAATAGAGTAGATAATACTCCTCAATATATTTCAAATGGAAGAATTTTGTTAGGTGATAATACAAGATTAACAGATAATGCAAACATTGCTCCTTCAAATAGATATAGATGTTTAGGAGAATTTAAATGGACTCCAAAACGCCCTGCTCAAAATAAATATATCTTTGATGTATATTCTCAACCAAGACTAAGAGGTCCACCTGCTTCAAATACTCTTTATCCAGAAGAAGATAAATTTCTACCAATAAATATAATCCCAGAACCAAAAACAAGTCTTCTTACTTTGCTTTTACCATTGCTGATTGGTGCCTGATTGGTGCCTGCCTGATTGGTGCCTGCCTGATTGGTGCCTGCCTGATTGGTGCCTGCCTGATTGGTGCCTGATTGGTGCCTGGCGCGGTTTTTGCACTTAAGGGAATTCGCGCGCGGCGCGGGAATTTGGAAAGCGACGGTGAGCCGCATCCGGGAGCGCATTCGGGTGGATGAATCCGTTGGAGTACACGCTTTAGCGTGGAAATTTATTTCGCAACGTAATAAATTATGGTGCGGCAATGCAGCCGGCGTACATCGGTGGTTCACTGTCTTGCTGGTTACAACCATGTGCCGCGCATGGTTGTGGATTAATTTGTTGGCCGCGAACAAATTACACAAGCTGAAGCTTGTACTCCAACTGCGCCAACGGCGTGTGTGCGCAACGGCGGCATCCACGCCGGGCGTCATCAGCCCGGTGCCTGGCGCGAAGTTTAAAACTTAAGCGGTAAATTCTCGTGCGGGCGCGGGAATTTAGGGACAGACGGCTTCAGTAATACAACAAAAGACCAACAATGATTGACTACAACATTCAGAACGGACCTCTGACGGTGACGCTTGACCCGGGCGGGCATATCTGGACTATCGCAGATCAACGCACGGGTCGCATGTGGCGGTCGGCGGCCATGCCGGACTGCCGAGTGGTTGACGCCACCCGCGAGAACGAAGCCGCCCTTTGCGTGCAAATCCTCGATATTGAAAGCGCCCGCCGTTTTGCCGTCCGCGTCACGGTGCCCGAAGTCGGTGCCGTGCGCTTCGATCTCGATACCCAGGACACCGCCGCACGCTTCGCCGGGTTTCAGTATCCGACGCAGTTTGAGACCGCGCTCGCGGATGGCGCGCTGGTGTTCTGCCACCGGTCCTGCGGACAACTCGTGCCACAGGCCGAGCCGTACCCCGCGCCGGCCTTCATGGTTAACGGCAATCTCGGCCTCGATATGCCATGGATCGGCCTTATCGACCTGCGCCGTGGCGACGGCATGATGGTGCATTACGACACGTCGTACGATGTGGTCGTGCATCTTGCGCGCGACGCGGCGGGTTTGGCTTGGCCGCAGACGGAGTGGCTGTCAGTAAAAGACACCTGGGCATACAGCCGGGCCGTGACTTTGTACTTTGTGGAGCAAGGCGGCTATGTTGCGCTGGCGCAGCGCTACCGCCAGATCGTCGAGCAGGCGGGCGGGCTGAAGACGCTGCGGCAAAAGGCGACTGCACGGCCCAACGT